>Ga0206817_1101_pt1 | contig 27097 bp, 20 predicted proteins | sample Alteio_BWOrgCont_89_FD_152873 | JGI IMG/M metagenome (GOLD analysis project Ga0206817, IMG submission 152873) | Enriched cells from forest soil in Barre Woods Harvard Forest LTER site, Petersham, Massachusetts, United States -... | ecosystem: Environmental > Terrestrial > Soil > Temperate forest >...
CTGCCTTCGCCTCATTGCCCGGAAGCCGATATCCCATCACAACGCTGAGGTCTGCGCCAGCCTTTGCAAGTGGTTCAAGCGTTAGGGCAAGAAGGCCCGTCTTGTTCTCGGTCTCTCTTCTCCAAAGCGATATTTTCTTCACTGTGACGGGCATGGTGTTCCTCCAACTAACGATTGCCGAGAGTATCTCACCTCGCTCACCATCAGTCCATTGTTGCTCATCACTTTCAGTACGGGCATCGCTGAGCGGCTTTTCTACCTCGGCAACTAGCTATTATTTAATAGGGCATATATGAACTGGATGTCGAATCTGCTGAGCCTGCTGTTTGGTTGCCGTCATGAGCCAGACCGCCTGTCGCGTCCGTTCACCCATGGCGAGCAAACCTACAAGGTCTGTCTCGATTGCGGCAGGCACGTACCGTACGATGCTGTGCTATTCCGTCCGCTGACGCGCAGCGAGACTAGATCAGGAGGAACTCGTAAAGAACCTGGCTACAGATAGCATTGCCGTCGCTTGAGATTGGTATCATTGAACCCGGCACCGTAAACACAGAGATGTATGACAAAGGCGAAAAGAGGATCTTAGTGAGCTCAAGCAGACCGAGTATTGGGATGCGGTCCAGAGTTTCCAGAAGTTCATCGTCACCGAAGCCCGTACTAACGGTTTCCGTTCTGTCCACGGCCAGGTTTCCTGAAGCGGTTGGGGCCAGGGAGTCGATGCGGTCTTTGACACTGTTGGTGGGGCGATGTTCGAACCGACTTGCGATCGCTACGAATTTGAGCCGGTCGCTACTCATAATACGAGGGCTGGGAATTGATCTCACAAAATTGCACCTGTCACCAAGTCCGAAGAAGTTCAGAGAAAGCTCCGCGCCAGTCTTCGAAAATCCGAAAGGTAGTTGATTTTCTGGGGATACAGGTGGGGATATCATCTCAGCAGGGTGATACTATCCACTTTGTTTTCAACTGATGGGACTCCCTGGGGGCAGCCAATCAAGTACTTCTTAGAACCTCTAAAACTACATCCTTCAATCAAAACCTTAATTAAATCATCGATTTGCAATCAGATTTTAATTTGTAAGCGTTCGCAGACGTGCGTCTTCGAGAAGCACACGTGCAGAATCTGGGCATTCGGCTGAGCAGATCTTGAGGTGTATCGATCGCGTCTAACGGAACGTCAAGGCGTTCATACGTGTGCCGCGTCGATTCTACGTTAAGCAATTGAGGATTTTCAGAACGCGAAGCAGGACCGATGTAGAACAGAGGCGAAAGGCGCAGTGGTGATCACCGCGCCCTTCACTGCCCGCCAACTGCGGGAGAACGCAGCACTAGGCCTTGATGAACTGGACGTCGAGCGTGATCTGCACATCTTCGCCAACCAGAATGCCTCCGGTCTCAAGAGCAGCGTTCCAGGTTAGATCAAAATCCTTGCGATTGATCTTCGCCGTCGCCGAGAGTCCAATGCGAATGTTACCCCAAGGATCCTTGCCTGGTGCGCTCGGCCCTTCCACTGCGAATGTCAGCGGCTTGGTGACTCCGCGAAGGGTAAGGTTACCGGTTACGGCATACTCCTCGTCGCCTTTCTTTTCGATCTTCGTAGACTTGAACGTCATCACCGGATGCTCCTCGTGATGGAAGAAGTCAGCGCTCTTCAGGTGCGCATCGCGCTGCTCATCCCCGGTGCTGATCGAGCTGATATCGATGGTGGCTTCCACTTGGCTGCGGGTGGGATTTGTAGTGTCCTCGATCAGAGTCCCGGTCAGGCCGCTAAAGCTGCCCTTAACATTCGAAATCATCATGTGCTTCACCTTGAACTCCGCATGCGAGTGTGCAGGATCGATCTTCCAGGTGATGGTGGAGACTGGTGCGACTGTGCTTGTAGACATGGCTGAATAGTCCTTTCCTTTGTTGTTCATTTGTATCTGCGGAACCGGTCTCTCTTTCTACCAGTTCATGATTAATTTCCTGCGCGAGCTCTTATCCGCCGATCTGGAGAATCAGATTACGGGCAAGCTCCAGCTCCTCCTGCGTTATCGTATGAGGCCGGCCAGGGTAGCGCTTTGTAGTGACCTTCGCACCCATCGCACCCAGGATTGCCGCCGACTCCTCCACACGGAGCCAGGGCACATGTGGATCGGGGTCTCCGCTGCATAGCAATGCAGGTGTGCCTGCAAGTTCTCCGACAGGTGTGTGAAGTGAACCTGGTGGTCCAATCAGCCCTCCCGTAAAGGCGATCAACCCTCCGTATCGTGCCGGGTGGCCGGCCACAAACTCCGTCGCGAGGCATGCACCCTGAGAAAAGCCGGCAACCACAATCCGTTCGCGACCGAAACCGGCTTGCTCAAGTGACTGGACCACGGATTCCACCTTCGCCAGAGCAGAACTGAGATATGGCTCGTTCGACTCTCGCGGTGCCAGGAACGAGAACGGATACCATGAGTGTCCTTCAGCCTGCGCGGCGAGGTAAGACACATTTGGGAGATGGAACGCGGAGCCTAGTTCGAGGATGTCCTCGGCTGAGCCCCCGCGCCCATGCAGCAACACCACGGCGAGGTCCGCCTTATCAAGCGGAGCTCCAGCCTGAAGCACGGCTCCCCCGGCATGTCGATCGTTCGTCATGCCTTCACCTCCTCCTGAGCCTTGTGCAGCGAAACTGGAGGCAAGTGCCGCGTCAGTTGGGCCAGATTCGCGCCAAGCCACTGCGGCACGCGGAGTTCCTCACCCAGAGACTCCAGCGGCTCGTCGATCGCGAAGCCCGGAATGTCCGTTGCGAGTTCGAAGAGCACCCCACCCGGCTCACGGAAGTAGATCGACCGGAAGTAGTCGCGCTCCATCACTGGCGAAATGCCCAGATACTGGCTGATCACGACGTGCCACTGCTTCTGGTCCTCGTAATCCTCCGACCGAAAGGCAATGTGGTGCACGGTACCTGCGCCCGGACGGCCCCGGACGGCTTTGGGATCCACCACGATATCGAGATGATTACCCAGCGCGTCTCCAGCGGCCGAGAACCGCAACCGGTTTCCCTCTTCAGCCACCTTACTGAAGCCCAGCACCGCGAGTGCGGCTTCGGTCTGGTGTGCGTCGCGCTCCAGCATGGTCACTCCAAAGAAACCGTGGATCGCATGCTCAAGCGGCACATCGGCAAAGCGCGGCGCCTTCAGAACGCCGGACTCGGTATGACCTACAAGCTCGATCTTCATGCCGTCCGGATCGCTGAACGTCAAGACGGTCTCGCCCACACGCTCTTCCTTGCCATCCAGTGAGACATTCTTCGAGGCAAGCCGCTGTTCCCAATAGGCAATCGACGTCGGAGGGATGTTGAACGCGGTGTGCGTCACCTCTCCTGCCCCGACGATTCCACGCTTGGCATGAGGCCAAGGAAAGAACGTGAGGATGGTCCCAGGGCTTCCTGCGTCATCGCCGAAATAAAAGTGATAAGTTCCAGGATCATCGAAGTTTACAGTCTTCTTGACGAAACGTAGACCGAGTACTTCGGTGTAGAAATCCAGATTCCGCTGTGGGTCGCCCGCAATGGCGGTTACATGATGGAGTCCTACGATTGGTTTGGTTGGCATCTGCATCTCCTTCGATATGATAAGATTCGATATCGAAGTAAAAGATTCAAAGATGAAATCGCGAAGGCTAAACCGTTCTGAATCTTCCTTCGGCGTCGAAGCATCTTGAATTGCATCACTATGCACAAGTCCACCTCACCCGACGTCCCCACAACCGGCCCTAAACTATGGGTAATCTTGGCGAGAGCCCATGGCGCACTGGCGTCTTATGTCGAACACTGTATCGACGCCGAAGGACTTGGCCTGAGTGATTTCATGGTCTTGGAGGTTCTACTGCACAAAGGGCCAATGCCGATCTCTGCGATAGGCGAAAAAGTGCTTCTCGCGAACGCTTCCATGACAGCCGCCGTAGATCGACTCGAAGAAAAGCGCTGGGTGGTTCGCCAGAGCTCAGACAGTGACCGGCGTAACAAAATCGTGAAACTAACGCGGGAGGGTCGGGCCTTCATATCCGAGTTGTACGCACAACACGCACGGGACATCGAAGCAGTGACCTCCGTGCTTACACAGCGCGAGCAGGATCAGTTGCATGCCCTGCTCAAGAAGCTTGGCCTCTCTGCCAAAGCCACAACGCTGCAGCGACGCACAGGAGCAACCCCGGCTCCTGCTAACGGAGCGAACATGAAATTACAAAAACGTCGATCATCTCAAGTTACACGGGGATGACTTCTCAGCGACTCCGACAGCGTGCTCGTGTTGAAGAGCGCGGAGCACGAGTTCAATCGCCTGTCAAAGGTGACCGGCAATCCGCTTTCCTGAATACGAGATGGTTGGATGCGGACGATCTGTCCTGTTTCGAGTTGAGGCACCTAGCCGAATGTTTCGGCTCCGTTTGTTAAAACTTCCCGCAGCAGGCTCTCTGAGATTGCGAAACAGGCTTCGGTGCGCTATCGTCGTTCCACATCTGCCGGGCCTTGGCATTGCGCGCTGTGTGAAACGACCGAAAGCAACAGTTTGCGCAAGCTATCTAAACGAATTCCACAATTAGAGAGGATTTACCACCATGGCAATGCCTGTTACCGACGTGGAACTGGACCGCGAATACGCTGCCAATAACATTGCCTCGCCAACGTTTGGACAGCCGTTTATCGACTCAATGAGAGGCATTGCGAAGGCTCTCACCACCAGGACCCAAACGAAAAAGGCTCTCGAGGCACTTAGCAACGCGATGTTAGCCGAGTATGAGAAGCGGTTGGGAGAGCCTCTCTCTGGAACATTGTCGGCAAGGGTCAAAGTCTTGAAGGAAAAGATGAATCAGGCGAATCGGGATGAGAAGGACAAGTCGCGCCATCTGCTCACGACGGTCCTCACTGCCTTTGAGAAGACTGAAAGATTTCAAACCTTCGCTGCGGTAGACGATCATCCTCAGATCATCCAAATGACCGGGCTAGTCAGCGGAAAGGGATTTCTGGGAACGATAGGCTCGGGTTACACCGCGAAGGATTACGTTACCCGCGAACACGGCGTCTACAGCCACCGCATACAGTGGTATATCGTCGGCAAGATTTTCGCTAATACGCTCGGACCGCTGGCAGAACTCTTCAAGAAATTTCAGGTGGGGAAAGCGTGGCTGATTACTTTCGATCGCCTTCCGGATCATGAGGAACAGACGAGTGACAACAGGACGATTGATTCGTACGATTTCCGCACTCCGGAAAAACTCCATGCCTATCTGCAGAGTGACGATGCCGCTAGCGAATGCCCCTTGTTGGCGAATTACATTCGGTCGAAAGAAAGCGGGCTGGGTAAGTCAATTTCGTGGGTATCCATTAAGAAAATATGTGCTGCGCGAAAGCTCTTCCCCGAAAAGAGGAGTGAGTTTGACGGTTGGAAAAGACTGACAAAAACGGCGGAGATCGACAATCTGTTGAAGGGAAAACTGACGGCGGAAGAACTAAAGGAATTGAACGAGCTCATGGTGTTGAAGCCGAAGGAAGACGATCTCAACGCGAACCTGCTTCATCCGAAGTCAAGCGGCGGCTATGCCAAGGGCGCTCCGCAGTAATGCGGCAACTCCCGATTTCCCTTGAAATCGACCAATTTCCGCATGTCAGTGCTACGCGCCGTGCCTCTTGCCTTCATCCTCACTATGCTGGCGACAGCACAGCAAACCATCTCGTTTCCAACAGAAGATGGCGGTCAAGTGTGTGGCGACCTCTATGGCCAAGGTGATCGCGCGGTAGTCCTCGCTCACGGCGGCAGATTCAACAAGGAGAGTTGGCACGAGCAGGAACAGGCTTTAGCAACGAAGGGATTTCGAATCCTTGCCATCGATTTTCGTGGATTCGGCTGTTCGACAGGCCCGGGTCAGGCAGATTTCTTCAGTGCCCCATTTCCGAACGACGTGCTTGCGGCCGTTGGCTACTTGAAATCGCACGGCGCTAAAACCGTGTCGGTGGTCGGGGGGAGTTTTGGCTGCGCGGCTGCCGGGGATGCGTCCATCAGATGTGTTGTTTACCCACCTCGGACGGATTGCAAGAACGTACCGCAAAGCCCCCAAAGAACCTGTACGGACTCTATCTAGTTCTGCAAGTGGTATGACGCGTTTTCGGAGCACCGGATGTGTGTTCGGCTGATGACGATCTTGCGATAGAGAGCCGGTGTATCACGGGGATTGATTGCGCTAAACGATTACCTGTGAGGTAATTGCTGCCCCTCGCAATCTATTCGATATTGAAGTTGTAGACATACAAGATTGCTTGCGACGCTACAGATCACACGGGAGAATCACATGCCAACCTATCCGATTCATACGATCGCATCTGCGCCGGAGAAATCGAAGCCGGTGCTCGAACAGTTGCAGCAGACGTTTGGTATTATTCCCAATCTCGCCGGCGCAATCGCGAATTCGCCGAAACTCGTGACCGCTTTCCTTGCCGTGTTCCAGCAGGTACATAGCAGCAGTCTTACTGAGCAGGAGATTCAGATTGTTCTCCTGACGGACGCAGTCGCGAACTCCTGCACGTATGCCGTCGCGTTCCATACCGCGCTGGCGCTCAAAGAGGGAGTAAGTTCGGAAGAGACCGACGCGATTCGCGAGCGGCGGACACCCAGGGATCAGCGATTTGCTGCACTCTCGATCTTGGCAAAGACGCTCATTGAAAAGCGGGGACATTTGAGCGAGCAGCAGCTCGATTCGTTCATCCGTGCCGGTTTCACAAAGGAACAAGTCCTGGAGGTCATCACCATAGTCGCGGCTTCGACAATCACCAACTATGCTGGAAACGTAGCCAATCCGGCGTTTGAAGATCAATTTCGAGCATATGCCTGGCAAGGGTGACAACGGATGAACGAGACCAGGCAAAGTCCGGCGCTGGCGTGTCTTCACTCGCATCATCCAGTTCTTACGGGAGGCGATCGAATGGGAACACAATCACTTTCCGCAGTTCCTCAGCTCGGAGAATTGCTGCGCAACTGGAGACAGGAGCGCGGCAAAAGCCAGCTCGATCTCTCGCTGGATACAGGCATCTCGCAACGTCACCTGAGCTTTGTGGAGAGTGGGCGGAGCGTACCCAGCCGGGATTTTCTGTCGATTGTTTCAGATGCTTTGAACATTCCGCTCCGCGAGCGGAATGTTCTGTTGCTTGCGTCAGGATATGCACCGCTTTACAGCGATCAGAGTATAGATGCCGAGCAGATGGCGATCGTGACACGGGCGATCGACCGGATGCTGCAGCAACATGAGCCGCATCCCGCGCTTGTACTGGACCGGTACTGGAATGTGATTCGAACCAATGAGGCTGCACCACGATTCTTTGCCTCATTCATTGATTTGGAGGCGAGACCAAAGCCGCGCAATCTTCTCGATCTGATGTTTGATCCGGTGGGGATGCGGCCTTTTGTTGAGGAATGGGACAAGGTCGCAGCCGGCCTGCTGCAAAGAGTTCGGCGAGAAGCGGTGGGACAGATGGTGGATGCGAGCCTCGCCAAACTGCTGGAGCGGCTGCGGAATTATCCCGACGTCGCAGCACTGAAGCCACGGCTGGAGCCTCAGAGCCCCGTGTTGCCCATCACCTTTCGGCGAGGTGACGAGCGCTTCTCTTATTTCTCACTGATTACGACGGTCGGTACGCCACAGTGCATCACTGCACAGGAACTGCGCGTGGAGTGCATGTTTCCGACTCATGTCGAAGGGAGCGCAGGGTGGTTCTGAGTAGCTGACTTCCGGATAACGTGCTTCAACCTTATGGGTACGGTCGCTTTAAGCTACTGACTTTATGTGGATGGAGCCTTCACTTTGTGCTTCCACCCACACTGGGCCGAAGTTAGCCCGAAGTTTCCGTTCGAGTCGTCGTAAGATGGCAGCCATACGCAGAGCTTCCAGGAGTTTGTCAGGATGAACGCGGCGGCGTTCACTGCCTGAGTTATGTCGGTTCTAAGGTTTTCAGTACTTACGGGAGGATCCCGTTTTTCTCCATCGGGGGTATTAGAGAGATTTGTGAACGCAGCCTGGGGTAATCCTGGCCAAGACGCCGTGAAGGTCCGAATGAAAGGTGGAACATCGATGAGCAGGATTGCACGCTTGCTGCTTTGGATTGCAGTGGCACAGGCAGGTTGGGCACAAAGTGGGATTCCTGTGAAGCTCGGCCCGACGGACGTCATACCCACCGGCAACGAGTGGATCGCATTGCCCACCATCAGAGCAGTGGATGGTGTACTGGGAAGCTTCAATGTGCTCTCCATGCGCGATCGCGGCCTGCTCGAGGTGACAGGCGAGACCGCGGGGCCAGTGCTCGAGCCGTATTTTGCCGTAGATGGCAAGCCGCTCGCGTTTCAAAATCCCGAGTGGACTCTGCGGTCGTACTGGATTCCAGAGGCGCAGCTCACTGTGAACAGTATGAAGGCGACGCTGATGTGGTGCGCGCCTCCAGGTGTGCGGGGAGCGTTTCTGCGGCTCACTTTGACCAACAACAATTCCAAGGCGGCAAAGGTCACGCTCGGGGTGCGCGGAACGTTTGGCGGCCTGAACCGCGTGACCTATACGCCCGTGGAGTTGCTGGGTGAGCGAAGGGGCGCACCGGCTCCCTGGACAGGCGGTGGAGGCGAGGTGTTCTCATTCGTTACCTCGGACACGCATTTTTCCTGGGCCCTGTTGTATCCGGGATCGCGGGCGGAAGTGAACGGACCACCCGTTTCCATCGCGCCCTCGGCAGATGCATCGCAAACGGTGACGCTGGACCCGGGCAAGACTGCGGAGGCTCATTTCGCGATCGGTGTGGGCGTGGAGGAGTACTCGGCCACGCAGTCCGCCAGGGCGTTAACAGAGACGATTGACCGCGAAGGAACCGATAAGGTGCTGGACGATGCTGAAGCCTGGCTCAGCAAACGCACGCGGACGACCGGGCGTGCCGATCTCGATATGCTCATGAACCGTAACTTCCTATTCACGCGCATGTACGCATGGGGCAAGTCGCTCGACACCGAGCAGGTGGTGGGGATCACGTCGCGCAGCCCGCGCTACTATGTGTCGGCAGCATACTGGGACCGCGACGCCATGCTGTGGAGCTTTCCGGGGCTGCTGGATACCGACCGTGACATGGCGCGCTCGGCTGTGGAATATGCGCTCACCGTTCAGTTGCGCAACACTGGCACACATAGCCGGTTCATTGACGGCATCGTGCTGGAGGACGGACTGGAACTCGACGAAGCAGATGCCCCCGTGGTCGCGCTCCATTCTTACCTCGAACGAACCGGCGATCTTGCGTTTGTCAAGCAGCACCGTGCAGACCTGGATTTTCTGCGCCAGCGCATCCTGGAAAATTTCGAACCGCAAATGGGACTCTACATCACGCTGCAGGATGCGCAGGATGAATACCGCAAGCAGGGTTTCTCCACGTATGACAACGTGCTCACCTGGCGAACGCTGAAAGACCTGGGCGATATGTACAAACAACTGGGCGACGCGGAGTTGAGCCGCGAGATGGCGTCGAAGGCTGACGCGCTGCGTGCAGCCATCCTGAAGATCTGCGTGACTTCGGATGCGCCAGGCGCGGGTGGGCCGATCTTCGTCTCGGCAACCGACGGGAAAACTCCGATTCTCGCCGATGTTCCACCAGGATCATTGCTGAAGCTCCCCTTTCTCGGGTTCGTTCCCGAAGACGATCCAACGTTCGAGCGCACCTATCGCTGGCTTCACTCGCCGAACTACGAGTGGTCGTACAGCGATGAGCGGTTCGGCCTACCTGGGTCTTATCGGGTGCCGTTTACGACTTCGTGGAGCGTAGCGGACCATCTGCGGCTGAAGGCGGGCCGCGACAAGGCCATGAAGGTGCTGCTCGGCAGTGACTGGGACGGCGGTATCATCACCGAGGGCGTGAGCGCGAGCACCGGAAAGGCGGACCAAGCTGGACGTGCGTTTGCCACCGCGGCCGGCTATGTGGCGGATGCCATCTGCACAGCCTTCTGCCGCGATGCGCATTGAGCGGCCAATGCTTTTTGAGGGCGTATTTTTGAGTAGGTGAAAACCGGCGCTCATCCAAGAAGTACGACCGAGTTCGCACTCGCTCAATGAGCACATCGAACTCAGTAGCACCTTACAGAAGAACGCCACGAAGGATGGTTCCTAGCCTCCTTCCCTGGACGTCGTAGATATTGAAGTCAGCTGCTGCCCCGGGCACCAGAGTCTCTGGAAGACCTAGCATCCTGGCGGGATTGATCGAGGCCAACCGCGAAGCAACGGGCAATCCGGCACCGGTCATCTGCTGCAGGTTTTCCACGGCACGATCGAGGCTAATGACACTGCCTGCCAGTACACCGTCCTCAGTTGTGCAGGTCGCCCCTGCAACATGTACGACGGTTTGGCCTAGTTTGTACTTGCCATCTGGCATTCCAGCCGCCTCAAGACAATCAGTGATGAGGATTGCACGATCTGAGCCCTTAGCTCTAAGCCATAAGCGAACTGCCTCAGGTGAGACATGCACTCCGTCACATATTAGATCGGCATACAAGTCAGCTCGGTCCAGAACGACTCCAAGAATTCCGGGCTCTCGATGATCGTAGGCACTCATTGCGTTGAACGTATGCGTCGCCGATACGACCCCTGTCTCTAAAGCGGCAATGGCTTCGGCCCGCGTCGCCGCTGAATGTCCCATCGAGCACCGGATCCCCAGAGAAACAGCATGGGCAATTGTCTCAAGTGCTCCGGGTATTTCAGGTGCAATGGTCATCAGTTTCAAATGTCCGCGGGATATCTCCCAAAACCGGGTCAATAGCTCTGGCGAAGGTGTAAGGAGGAACTCGGCCGGATGCATACCGCGTTTTGTATGCGAGAGAAACGGACCTTCTATATGAATGCCTACGGCCTGAGCCGCTTCCGTGGAGGTGTCGGCCTCAATGAAATTAGCCATTCGCTCCAGAGCGTATGATGTTGCCTCTAGAGAAGCCGTAACCGTAGTTGGCAGGAATCTGGTCACTCCGGCGCGGGCAAGATACCTGGCGACCGTCTCCAGTGCTTCCGGACGGGCCTCCATCACATCGTATCCAGCAGCACCGTGAAGATGTATATCTAAGAATCCGGGTGTCAGCGTGCAATCAGGAAACTCATGGTCGACCTGAGTGATAGCTTCTGAGTCTCGGGTTGAGATCCTCACGATCCGTCCACCATCCATCGTGACAAGCGGATCTTCTAACAATCCTGACGAGGTTACCAGTTCCTTTGCTGCAATCGTTCTCCTCATCCCAGCCTCAGATCCATTGTGTGAACCTCCAACTTGTATTGTGCGAACCGATAGTTTTTCACCAGCTCAACATCTGGCGAGGCGCCTCAGGCCGACTAGGGCAAGGTCTCCACCCAGCTCAGCGCCTCTTCGAGATATTACTCGCGCACAAGGACCTCACGGTCACGAACATCACTCCCGCCAAACATGAGCAATCCGTCCCCAGGCCGTACCCAATTCTCGGCATCTCTGCTGAAGAATATCTCGAGTACGCCTTGGGGCGTCGTCTCCGTCTCCAGAGGCGACCGGTTCGTCGCGCCATTCAATAGGCACGAGTTTCACTGACGCTCGGAGAACTTGTCCAGGGGAGCGGTGCGGAGGTCTTCAGTGTCGATGTCAAGGCTGACGAGGCCGGTGACACCAAGCTGGCGAAGGCGGATTTCAATAAATTTGATACTGGCCTGTGTCATGCGCTGCGAGAAGTAGATGGCACGGTGAGCACGTGCATAGGCGTTGGCGGCATCAATGAGGTGGCTTCTGAGCTGGCCGGCGGCATCGGCAAAAAGATAGGCGTCGGCGTAGGGGGTGGAGACCGGCGTTAGGACGAGAGCAGCAGTCTTTTCAGTTGCTGCGTCCGCGAGGTCCTGTATCTGGCGGCCTATGTTTTGGAGGGCGGCGTCGACGGACTCGAGCGCGTCGTGCATGTGCGATTCCGTCTCGTAGTAGTTGAACTGGACTTGCTGGAGCGCGTACCAGCCGCCGTCCCATGCGGCCCATCCGCCGGATGGGATTTGTTTGCGCAGGTCGAGTGATTCGTAGTATTCGGCAAGTTCCGTGGCATTCGCGACGGTAGCGATAGCCTGTTGTTTTTCCTTTTGAAGAGGGCCGCCGGCAAGGGTTTCGGCCGCGAGATTAAGGGCTCCGGCGATCTGCTCAAGAACGCCGAGGAAACTGTAGGCTTCGAGGGCATAGCGCCCAAACCTGGCAACAGAGGCTAGGCGGCGATTCGTGGTTTCCGTCTGTAGCACTTCCACAGCGAGGTCGCGTGAGGTAGCCGGAGGCGGTCCCTCAAGGGGAACAGAGCCCGCGGGTTTGGCGACACTCGATGGCGCAGTTGTGATTTCACCAGAAGTTGTCTGAGCAGGCGGTTGCACAGGCGCCTGCGGTCCCCCTTTTCCGCCGGACACTGTCTTTCCTGTGGGTCCGTCCCCGGTTGTGATTTCACCAGAAGTTGTCTTCGCAGGCGGCTGCACAGGCGCCAGCGTCCCTCCTCCTCCGCCGAATGCTGTCTTTCCTGTGGGTCCCCCCCCGGTTGTGATTTCACCAGATGCTCGACCCCGGGTGTAAATTGTTTCTGTCGCCGAGTAGAGTTCGCGTCCTTCGACAACTCTCCTCTGGACCTTCTTGGCGGTTGCTTTAGGCGTCGCCAGAGAGTCCTCCACATGTTGAGGCAGGCCGGTTCCTTTGACTGTTCCTTTTTCTTCTCCAGGTAACGCTGACCTCATGAATACTGTTACCGTCGCCTCTTCTACGCCCAACTCTTCAGCAAGTTTGCCTATTTGCGCGTGACACCGTTCAGGGTGAGGGCAAACCGTTTGATCTGTAACAAAGATGATCTTTCCGCCGCGGAGTTTTTGCCCTGTCCCTATTTGAGTTCGAGCTATGCGGATAGCCTTCTCCTCCGCGTGTTCATTTGTGTCGCTCCGGGTAAGAAGATTGATGACCGCGCGCCCATTTGCATCGAGGATCTTCATCCTGCCAAATGTGACATTGCCTTCCGACTCTTGAAAATGGCGTTGTGCAATGACGTCTTTCCACATTTCGGCGGGATCGTCCGGCGTGCCTGTAATGGGCGGATCCTTGGATTCGCCTGGCCCGTTGCGTTGGAGTATTTCCAAATGTTGCGCACCTTCTTGTTGAACGACATGTGATAACTCATGGGCAATCAACCGCCGTCCTTCGTGAGTCTGCGGTGCAAATCGACCGGCGGCAAACACGATATTGTGTCCTGCGGTATAGGCGTGAGCGTTCACGTCTCGCGCCGATTGCTCGGCTGCTGCGCCGGAGTGCACTCGTACTCGGGAAAAGTCGTGGCCAAAGCGCGGTTCGAAATAGGCACGCGTCGCCGTATCCAGCGGTTGGCCCGGGGAGCGCAATACCTCGTGGACAATCGGCGGGGCAATGGATGATGCAAAGGCTTGTCCCGATCCGCTGACTCGGGCGAGTTTTATCTGCGGGCGTCCGAGTTCCTTCTCCGATTGTTCCGCTTTGCATTTATCGCAGCTTCCCTCGCAGGAACACTTACGCTGCATTCCGGGAGCGGCCCTGGACACCGGGGAACTCATGGCGCTTCCAGTCTCCGGCATGCGCATTACCTGCTCGGCAACACATTCCGCTTCCAGTTCGAAGATATCGCCCGGCGTGTTCACCTCAAGTTTTGTTTGCAGATAATATCGTTCCTTGCCGCTCTCCTGACGCTCGCCGCCAACAATCGAGTGATTGCTGACGAGGGTGCCTTGGAGAATGCCGCCGGTCGCTGGCGTGGGGGGGCTGAGCTTTTGCGAAGGAAAGATTGGAATCCTGCCGAAGTCCCGCGTAGGCGCAGGAAGGACATGCACTCCCGCAGAGTGAATCTCAATTTGCTGCGTGCTACTCTCGCTCCTTAATTCGCTCGCCGACTGCGCCCCGGGGCGGGGTATAGCCTGAATGCCGATGCCTCGTTGAAGTAAATGTGCCCCAGCGGCCGCAGAGAGGCTAGGCCATTGCGCCACAAGCCTCGATTCTTTGTGGTCGGAGCGGCTGAGTTCTGGTTTTGCATCCACCTTCGAAGCCAACATTACGCCCTCTTCAGGATGATCTTCTCAGCGTATGCGCTGCACTCTTGCGGCTGAAAGGAACAAACACCATATTTGTGCGCGGCTAATTTTCCAATCAAGTGGTGTAGTTAAATACAAGGCCATCGGCTGTCTACCCCTTTTAACTGATTGAAATCATCGGTGATTGTGTTCAGAAGTACAGACGTCGATCTGGACGCCTCGTTCAATCAGGACACAAAGCGACGAAGTTATGAGTTTCAGGTAAAGAGAGAAATTTGGCCTGCGCCACAGTGTGAAGACCCATAAGCTTCCAAAGTAGAAATCGAAAAGCGCAGGGAAAAGGCGACAACCCAGCCTGAAAAATTACAACTTAGCTGAAGGATGGTGCTGGCAGACAGGGCTAGTGCATCCGCGCTCCGGGCGGAGCAGCGCCGCGATGCCGGCGTGCCAGGCTGATGAAATTGCGAACAAGTGGATCTTCCTGGTCCGCCTTGCGCCACGCCAGGCCGATCCTCCATTTCGCCTCAGCCAGTCCGGTGTCCAGCAGTCGAACGTTCGGGACATGCATCAGGCTGGTCGAGCGCGGCACCAAACTAACACCTGCACCGCCTCCTACGAGGTTGAGAACAGTGAAAAGTTCGTTGACTTCCTGCACAATGCGAGGACTAAAACCGGCTGCACGGCATGTCTGCACGAGATGATCGAAAAAGCTGGCTGAAACGCCGCGCGAGATGACGACAAATGGCTCGTTGCGAAGACTGGAGAGTCCCTTTCGATATGGCATGCCCCGCGGGATCGCCGCAACCAGCCTTTCTTCGAGCACGGGTACGGTGACAAGCTCAGGGCGGGTGACGGGAAGCCGGACGAAACCCACATCCATATCACCTTGTTCGAGCGCCCGAATCTGGCCCGGTGTAGACATATCGCGCATAGACACCTGCACTTCCGGAAAGTCTTGTCGAAATCGCATCAGAATATCCGGCAGGCCAGCGGCGAGAGAGGAGATGCCAAAACCTATCCGCAATAATCCGGCTTTTCCCTCGACAGCCAAACGCGTCATCTGTTCCGTGATCTCGGCCTCTCGCAGCAGGCTTCGCGCACGATCTCGCAGGATCTCTCCAGCCGGCGTGAGAATCACACGCCTGTAACCGCGTATCAGCAGCGGCCCAGCTACTTTGTCCTCCAGCCGTTGTATCTGCTTGGTGAGCGCGGGTTGACTCAGGTGCAGCGCTCCCGCCGCGTGGCCAAAGTGGAGATGATTCGCGAGCACAACGAAAGAGCGCAGTTCTGAGAGTTCGAGAGCCATTCCTCAAGGTTATCAAAAGAGCCATTATGTTCTATTGGACAGAATGATGTGGAAGCTGCAGCCTAGTAACAGGAGTAAGCGTAATGGGCTCAGTCGGCATAGATCCAGGACTTGTATCTCGCAAAGAAAAGCCCAGCAGTACGAAAGTAAAGTGGCCAAAGTGGGCGCTGGCCATGCTCTTTCTGGCGGATGGAGCGGGCTTTGGAACCTGGGCGGCTCATGTGCCGGTATTCAAACAGGTCCTCAACATTGAGAATGGATCTCTTACCTTTGTGTTGATCAGCGTCATTGTTGGCGCGATCATCAGCATGCCGGTGACGGGACAGCTCACCGCTCGTTACGGCAGCAGACGCGTGATCCGGATTGTGGCGATCACATACGTTCTGATGATTGGACTTCTCGCGCAGGCTTCCAGCTTTTTGCTGCTTGTCCTTTTTGCAGGCTTGTTTGGAGCTGCGAAAGGAGCCTTTGATATCTCGGTCAATGCCCAGGCGATGGCGGTCGAAGAGCACTATCAGCGTTCCAGTATGAGCTTTTTCCAGGGCTGCTGGAGCGCGGGAGGATTGCTGGGCGCGGGTGCCGCGGGCCTCATGCTGCAGCATCAGGGCACGATTCGAGGGAATCTTTCACTGACCGCGGGACTGCTCGCTCTGTGCGCTCTCGCGAGTCTACCGTTGCTTGTGGACGAGACGGTGAAACCGCGGGCGGCCTCGAAGTTCGTCTGGCCAAGTCGCGCACTGTTACGGATTGCGATTCTCGCGTCCTTTGGATTGTTAGCCGAAGGGGCGATTGCGGATTGGGCTTCCGTCTATCTGCATTCGAATATCGGTGTTGCTCTTCCCCTTGCTGCCGCTGGTTACGCTGCCTATGCCATCGCCATGGCGACGGCGAGGTTCTCGGGCGACTGGCTGGCGGTGCACTTCAGTGGGAAGAATATTTTGCACGGGAGTGGCCTGCTGATCGCTGCCGGTCTGAGCTGCACTCTGCTGTCTCATTCCTGGTGGCCTGCGGTCATCGGCCTCATGCTTGCGGGAATTGGAGTCGCAAATATCGTTCCGGTGATCTGGAGTGTAGCGGGCCGCGATACCAGAATGGGAGCCGGTCCGGCCATCTCGGCTACCGCGACGATCGGCTATTGTGGCTTTCTGACAGGGCCACCGATCATTGGATCACTCGCCGTCATAGTTGGGCTGCGCACGGCGATGGGAGTTATTGTGCTCGCCGGGATCATCGTCGCAGCCGGGCCTATATTCTTTCCCTTGAAATCATCTTGATGGGCACAAGAAAACTGCAATGATTTGAGTCTTGATAGCTCATGGCGTCGTTGACCTGGCTGACAGAACTCAACAGATTTCGAGGGGGTTCAAAACGAGTCTTATCCTCTTGATATGTCTTGGCATGTTGACGAAAAACGGGGCTGGTCGGACACTCAACCACTGCGGATGGGTTCGGCGGCAAGAATGCCAGTCACGCAAAATCACCCAGGCACTCTGTGGGAGCTTTAGTTGAGCCACCGGGTAGAAGCGTTAGTTGCCGGCGACCCAGGAAGCCCCAGACTAGTTCTGCGGGCTTCCACTTATCACCGATTAGTGGCCAGTGGCTCACTGGGCCTGAGGGGCCGCCGCTGCTGCTGTTGCTGGCGCAGGAATTAGATTTACTGTATCGACCACTGCGGAAGCCCACTTCTGAATTTCGTCAGCGGGCCAGTTAATGTTGTTTTTCTGCGCCCAGGTCTGTGCTTGAGGGAGCAGAGAGGAGAGGAGTTGCGACAGTTTTTGCGCTCCTGTTCCCGACGTGGTTGGAGCCAGAGCTTCGGCACCTGTAGCGAGGCCAAGTGTGGATTGATACAGAGGTAGGACTTCGGGAAACGCGAGTGTGACGATCGGTTCCGCATCGGTAGCTACCTCTATGCCGATGTGGAGAACTTTCTTGAGGGTACTGCCGAGATGTTGAAGGAATGTCATGTGATTCTCCTATTCTTTGTTTGGGTGGGTCGATGGCCGGCGTCGGCTCGGCCGATTAGCTTTGATCTGGTGATGGAGACCGCGAAGTCACGATAATTCCCAATGTTCGATATTCTGTCATTTCTCATCGCAGCAGGCCCTTGCAAACACTCTGTATTTCATTGCCTCGGATGTCTCCCCGTTTTGAGATATCGAAAACGGCAGGCAAAAGACGACAATTGAGAAAAAGAAATGCCGTCGACGGGCAGAGCTGCCCGCTTGTCGCAATTTAATTGGGGTAATTGGCCAGTTGCTGTCGTTTTCTCCTTACAGTTTTTCGATTATCTCCAGTGAGGGCGCAACTGAAGCGACTTGGGCTCAATCTCCGCTGACTCCCCCAGATTTCGTTCGAGCGGAGAAATGGACGCAAAACGTGTGCCCTCTGAAAATAGGTCGTCTGTCCTGGTCCAAATATCTGGTTCTATGTCGCCTGAGCTATACGAAACCGAATGAGTTGCAGACAGTGGGCACATTTGCACAAAAGCTAAATTTGTCTCACGGGCAGAAATCTCCTGGCGTTGTCCGGGCTGACAGAGCTGTATCCGAACCGGTGCGGCGAGGTTCGTCTGCTCAGCCTTTGCAACACCAAAAGGGCGCCGTGGAGATTTCGACGAGCGCATCCGGTAATCTATCTCACCAATCGCTCGACTTCAGCCAAATTCCTATGGAACCTCCGGCAACAGAGAAGGCACAGTCGAGCCTGATTCTCGGCAAGCCGGAGCACGAGTGTGAACGAGAAGCGGAGCGCATTTCCAATGAGGTGATGCGGGTGCCCGAGCCAAAAGCACATCCGGCATCACGGTTAGAGTCGCCAATCTACAAACCTCAACCTCTCCAGGTAATGCGCGCACAGACCGCTGATGTGGGATCCACAGCGGTTTCACCTGAAGTTCATCAGACACTGCGATCAGCCGGCCAGCCTCTTGATTTCGGGACCCGCAACTTCATGGAATCCCGTTTTGGCCACGACTTCGGGAAGGTGCGTGTGCATACCGACGATGAGGCTGCGGATGTAGCCAAAAGTATCGGGGCGCGCGCATTCACTGTTCACCACAACATTGTGTTTGGCCGCGGCGAATTTGCGCCATCTACGGAGGCCGGAAATCGGCTTCTTGCGCACGAATTGACTCACGTTGTTCAACAGCAAGCTCACGCTTCGCACATGGCCGGTATTGTTCAGCGTGCGCCATCCACTCTAGAATCCAGCACCAGTGTCTCTGAGCGTCAGAATGTTCGAGTGCTCATGGGCGAACTGATAGAGGTCATCTCCGCTGACGATATCAGAGAGTTAATGACCGATGAGGATTCTAATCCGGTTCCCGCTGATACCGTGATTTTCAGTCCCGAGATTGCCGAGAAGGTCAAGCGAGGATTAGAGCAGATCGCGGCGAGGCTCTTTAGACAGGGATTTGCTAACAACACCTCTACAAATATCCCCCTGAACCTGCAGACCTTCGGCGGTGTTAATGGCGTGTATCGGTTCACTTTGGCCAAGCACGGGAAAGGTTCCAAAAACATGCTTATCATCGAGCAGGTGTCAGATAGGCCGCCAGGGGATCGGCCAAATACTGATTTGGCGTCGCAGCAGAAGCACTTCGAAAGCTTTGGATTCAAGTTTGGTGTCGGCTTCGATAGCGTCGAGATGAAAAAGCGTCTCTTTGCGGCACTGGCTCACGTGCCAGACAAGATTCTCGAGCGCGTACGTGGATTGACCTTCAATAAATACATGGACGATGTTGGAAGTAAGGGCGAGGATGGACACTATGACCCCGACAAGCATTCGATCGATCTTTATCGCAAGTCAGTCTCCGAATCCATGAATAGCCAGAACGCGGAAGGAGACGATCGGTTCTCGGGCGTTGTCACCCATGAAGTCGGCCATGCACTGGATGACGAATCCTTTACGAATGCCAGAGTGAAACTAGACTCACTTGAGGCGCAAGTGAAGGCTGCGAAACTTAAGTCCAGGCAGGCAAAGATCGACGTGAATGCTCCTATCCCAGATGAAAAGGCAGAGGCGGAGAAGGAGAGAAACGAACGGCGCGATATCCAGCACCTTGAAGACGAACGCAACAAGGCGGCAGACGAATTTAGCAAGGTCACGGTAGAAGGTCATTCGAAAAGCAAGAAGTTCACCGATGCCAGGGGGAAGGCCATCTCCAGTTATGGAGAAAAAGGGAAGGACTTGGAAGACTTTGCGGAACTCTTTTCTCTTTTCGTCCTCGATCCCCAATTGCTGAAATCACTGCGACCGGATGCTTTTGCATATTTTTCGAAGCTGTTCCTGTGAAGATGAAGACAATCTCGGACGAAACGACTGGTCCTCGACCCTCTTCCTAGGTCACTCTGCAAGGGAGCCCGCACTCAAGACTCAAAAAAACCTTAATTATTTTCTTTTACCTGTCGTCTTTTTCGTTCCATTTGCGATTTCACGTATCAGAGAGCATCCGGAGCATTGGTGAACGGCTCGGATGACGCTTGAATTTCAATCAATTCCTTTCTGGACATGAACGAGTTTTGCTGAGCTTTTACAGAGTCGGGCCCATTTTGGAGATAAGTCCCTAGAAAATTTATTCGGTGAGCGGTTCGTTACGAGCCGTCATTTTCGTCGGCCTCGATGCATGGAAATGATGCGAGAGTGCCCTTTACATGCGCCATGAAAACTTTCCATCGAGAGCGATGGAAGTTCTCCGACGTGTTTCCGACATGGAGGGTTTACGTATGTCGCAGTACTTGCACCCTGGCGTCTACGTCCAGGAAACTCCTTCCGCAGTAAAACCGATTGAAGGAGTGAGCAGTTCGACGGCTGCTTTTGTCGGCTTTGCCGATAAAGGACCGGTGCCGGGAACTATTCTTCCATCGGGGAGTCCGGCGCAACCCGTCCTGGTCACGAGCTTCACGGAATATACACGCACCTTCGGCACCTTCCGTACTGACAGTTATCTGACCTATGCCGTTCAGTCCTTCTTCCAAAACGGAGGCAGCAATTTATATGTGATTCGGGTGATACCGACTCCATCGAGTCCGCCTGCCAATAATGCCGCGTTTGCAACTGTGGTCGTAGGTGCCGGAGCCGGGGCCCTGAATATTTCCGCGGCCAACCAAGGAACATGGGGCAATAACACTTGGGTCGTAGTTTCTCCAAGCTCCGATGGAGATCCGAATAATTTCAAACTGCAAGTAATGTATGGCTCGACGGCCAGCCAGGCGGTTGGCAACGTGGTTGAGACTTACGACAACGTTACTTTCAGCGGGAGCCCTAGTTTGTTGCCGGGCGCGGCTAATCCTTCAAGCTACGCGCGGCAAGTGGTGAACCGGGCGTCCGAATATATTGCTATTACGGCCGACTTCACCGCGCGGCCAGCCAATACGAATGTCAATCTGAAAGCTGCTCCTCCGGTGCTTCCGGCGCAGCTGGCCCATGGAAACGACGGGCTAGCGAGCGCCGTTAATTTTCTTGGTGCGCCAGCCACGGACAGCAGCGTGACAGGTACGGGGATATTTGCCCTGGACAAAATTACGGATGTCAGCCTGATCGCAATTCCGGGGCAGGGCGATGCGGCAACGGTGAATGCAGGCATCGAATACTGCAAGAACACTCGGCCCCTTCAGGACTGCTTCTTCATCGGCGATATGGGCACGCTTTCTGATGTGACGCAGGCGCGTACCGACAATGGTAGGCCTACGGTTGCTACGATCGCGGATGCGCGGACGTTCGCAACGACTGGCATCGGCGGACAAGTTGACAAGTCAGCCGGGGACTATGGCGCAATCTACTTCCCATGGATCTTCGCCCCCGATCCAATTGGTCAGGGACGGAACCCGAAGATTCTTCTACCACCCTCGGGCTTTATGGCCGGCATTTATGCGCGCATCGACAATGCGCGGGGAGTATTTAAAGCTCCCGCTGGCACTGAAGCTGGAGTAGCTGGCGCGCTCGCACCTTATGTAACAGTAAGCGATGTCGAGCAGGATCAGCTGAACCCGATTCTTGTGAATGTGATTCGTTCAGTACCGGGGAGCGGACTGGTTGTCTGGGGAACGCGCACCATCGGCAGTGACGCCTCATGGCGCTACATTCCTGTGCGGCGCCTGGCCATCTTCCTGCGAGTAAGTATCTACAACGGAATACAGTGGGCTGTTTTTGAACCCAATGATGAGCCGCTATGGGCGAGCCTTCGGCTCAACGTTCGTGCTTTTATGTTGACGCAGTTCCGCGCTGGCGCGTTCCAAGGCAGCAAGCCGGATGATGCGTTCTTCGTGCAATGCGACAGCAGCACAACCACGCAGCAGGACATCGACAACGGAGTCGTGAATATATTGGTCGGTTTTGCGCCGCTCAAGCCTGCAGAATTTGTCGTGCTCAAACTGAGCCAGAAAGTTAACCAGCCTGCTTCATAAGCGGACGCTGCATGAGCAAAAGGAGGAACGGCATCCATGGCACGAATGACTGCGCAGACGAATCGCTTTGATCCCTATCGCACGTTTCGCTTCAAGGTTAAATGGGACAACCAATATGTAGCCGGGTTAAGTAAGATGGGCGCGCTAAGACGGACGACGGAGATCGTGGAATTTCGAGAAGCCGGCGAGAACATCGTTCCGCGCAAACTACCAGGCAAGAGCAGCTATGCGGATGTGTCGTTAGAGGCTGGCATAACATATGACACTTCCTTTGAGGACTGGGCTAACCTGGTAAACGATTTTGCCAGCCACAGCATTACCAATCTGGGCGAGTTCCGAAAGAACATCACGATCGATGTTTTTAATGAAGCGGGCCAGAAAGCACTCTCTTATAACTTGTACCGCTGCTGGGTTTCTGAGTACCAGGCGCTTCCGGATTTGGATGCCGGTGCAAATGCAGTGGCCATCACAACCATCAAGCTGGCCTTTGAATGGTTTGAACGCGATACCACGACGACAGAAAGCCAGGGGCCGGCGCGAATCGGCTAAGTAAGCAATGAACACGGAATGCCTTTCCGAAAATACCGTTTCTTTGCCAGGTGGACTCATGCTGCAGCAGGACCAGTTCTTGAATACGGCGTGTCTGCGCCCGCTGTCTGGGCGCGAAGAGGAATGGCTTGCTCGCCATCGGAGCTCCCCCGGCGCCGTGCGCGTGACCTGGCTGCTCAACTCATGTCTGCTGGCGCTGGGCGATCGTCTGGCGAATAGAGATCTTGTTCGGCGCCTTTTGGTTGCTGATCGTGACTATCTGGTTCTGCAGCTGAGACGGTTAACGTTCGGGGATCAGGTACAGGCAGTCGTACCTTGTCAGAAGTGCAGTCAGAAAATGGATATTGATTTTCAACTGAATGATGTGCCTGTCGAGTGCCGCCCTCAACGCGTTTCCTCGTACACCATAGAACTCTCAGGTCGCAGCATCCGTTTTCGGTTGCCGACCGGAGGAGATCAAGAAGCAGTGCTGGAAGCTAATAGTGACGATATGGCGGATGAGTTGATGAATCGTTGTGTTCTTGACAATGGCGGGGAGCCGCTAAGCGCTGAGGAAAAAGAAACAGTAGTGGCCGAAATGGAGCAGCGCGCGCCACAAGTGGAACTGGAACTGGATCTTAGCTGCCCTGAATGCCAGGAACATTTTCTTCTGCCGTTTGATACTACCGCCTTCTTTCTTGATGAGATGGCATTCAAAAGCGAGGAACTGCTTCGTGAGATTCATGCATTAGCTTTCCATTATCACTGGAGCGAAACCGAGATTCTGAAACTGGACCCTCGCCGTCGGCGTGTTTATCTCGCACTCCTGAACGAGTCGTTGCGACAGGATTGGTTGAATTGAAATGCCAAATTATCTGCAGAGAATTGTTGCCTCCGGAGCTCGAACGACTTCAAGCGTGAAGTTGAGTACTTCTTCTCGTGCAGTTATACCGCCAATCTATTCGTCCATCCAGACGCCCATGAGTGAAAGTGGACAGCAAAACGGCGGTGAGTTTTCTGATCCGGTGATGTCGGGAAATGATGAGATGTTTCGGATGGCAGCGGACGAATCTGCGGTAGGAAAGCAAGACTTCGTATCGCCCGCCGGTGTGCCGGGAAAAGAGCAGCCGTATTCAATGCAAGCGATGGATACGAGTTCAAATGCCTGGTCTTCCGGTGGAGAGGCATGGGTTACCACAGATCCATCCGTATCTACTATGCGAGTGGCGGCTCCAAAGGGGCTTCGACGCGCGCGATTTGGCAATGACCAGCAGAACGAGGCGAACCAAGTTATAGGGCAACCAGTGGGTCATGTGTTCCCGCAGGTCCGAGTAGCGCACGAAAGTCTCTCGCCAAGGGATGTCGAGGTGCCTCAAATATCAAGAGAGATCTCTGATCACGCACAGAGCGTACCTGTTGCTTCTCAACCGAGACCGACGATTACAAAAGAGACGACCCCGACTGCACAAACCGCTGTGGCACATGAAGTGGCACGAGATCAGATGCTGTCTGTAGTGGAATCGAAACCCCAGGCGAAACAGCCGTCACCGCTTAGATTCGCGGCAGATAAGCAAATTGAAGCGGCGCATCCTCTTGAGGCTCGAGCGACTGCGCCGGTGGTTTCCAACGCTACAGATAAGCCTCGTCGGAATCAGATTTCCATTGGCCGCATCGATGTGCAAGTGAACAACCAGACCGCGCCACCGCCCGTGCGGCCCCAACCAACAAAACAGGCGACACATTCGAACTTTCTTGACGCGCGGTATCTCAGCAGATTTTTTCTGAGGCCGTAGACGAATTTACAAAGACTATGAGCAGTAATACAGCAATCAAAGACGTGACACGAGGGCTGCAGATGCTGCTCTTGAGCCAGCTCACTACCGTGAGTTCGGCCGTACAGGTGAGCTTGTTGCCTCCAGGAGAGCCGATGCCTTCGGGGCTTGGCGTAAATCTCTACCTCTATCGCGTCATGGAGAGCGTATTTACCAAAAATCAGCCTGCTCTAGGCCTGGAGCTTTACTACCTCTTAACGCCATTTTCTCCCGCTCCGGAGCCTTCGGCAACGAACGGCGACGACGCTCACACAATGCTCGGAGCTGCGATGCTTGCTTTTCATCAATATCCGGTGCTTAACGATGTTCACATTCAAGGATTTGATGCAGATACAGTATTGCCTCCGGGAATCCTGGACAGCTTCGAGCAGATCAAGATCAGGCTGGCGATTACGAGTCTTGAGGAGCTTTCGAAGATCTGGGCCACGATTAATCAGCCTTACCGGTTGTCAGTAGCGTACGAAGTATCGTTGGTCGAACTCGTACCGACACTTCCACTACCAGTGAGCGGCAGTATTGTGCAATCAACGGGCCTGAGCGTTTTCTCCTGGCAAGCGCCGCGGCTGGAAGCTTTGTCGCCTACTGCAGGAGCTTTGGCGCATGTGGCAGGCAACGCGGTAGTGGCAAATACGCTTACTATCAGCGGATCGGGGTTGAGTTCACCTGGGCAAACACCTACAGCGCTGGTTGGTGGTCAGATCGCTTCAATCAACACCGCTCCTGCTCCCACAGACAGCTCCATTGCGGTGACACTGCCGGTTAACCTCGATGCCGGACCCAATGAAGACATAGAGGTAGCCATTAGCGGCAAATCCGGCGCGGCGTTGACGTTTACTGTCTCGCCATGGCTCTCGTCTCTCACGCCAATCCGTACTGCACTCGATACAAGTGCTGGACCACCTGCGCCTACGTTGCTTCTCAACGGCATCGGTTTTACGACCACCGCACAAGGGGTTCGTTTCGACGGACATTCAGGAACGATGAACGTGACGGCGTTTGTCGGTGTCATCACGGATACGAAAGCAACCATCACGATTCCTTCGAACCTGCAGAATGGCATCTACCAGGTGCGAATCGTGCTCGGTGGGCCAGATACCAATGTCTCCAATGCGCGCACGCTAGAAGTGATTCCGTTGCTGAAGAGTCCGATCGGGTTGGCAGTGACTACGATCGCTGGCAATCAGATGCATCAACTTACTTTCAATGGTGCACGACTGAATGGAACGGATATTCGCGTTGTGATCGATGGCATCAGCTATCAGGCAAATGCGAATACCAACGCTACACAGTTGATATTTACCTTAGGACGATTATTGGATTCCGGACCGCACTCTATTGCGGTGGTAGTGGATGGAAGTCGATCTCATGACGTTGCTCTGGGAGTGTCCTGACATGGCAACGAATGGAATCAACTGGGTCGACTACAATCAACGCTCTCTGGTCACGGCTATTGCGGGAGTACGCGCTTGCCTCGAAAGCCACATAAGCCGCGCCCAGGAGAGTGGACCTTTCGCAAATGATCCACCTGCCGGCATGGAACCTGTGATCACATCCAGTCAGCCTGACGTAAGCGGCTCCGAACACATCTATTCACTCGAGGTCCTGACGCAAAGCTTTCACCTGTCGTCATTTGAGCGCGCGATCGTCGTTCTGTGTGCCGGCATGCAACTCGATTCTTCGCTGGTGAGTCTTTGTGCTGCTGCACAGGGCGGGTCGAATCGAAGTTATCCAACGTTCAGCCTGGCACTGGCAGCGTTGCCCACTCCGCACTGGAGCGCACTAAACCCGGAAGCTCCGTTACGCCGCTGGCGTCTGATCGAAATTACGAATCAGCCAGGAGCTTCCCTGACCAACAGCCCACTGACGATCGATGAGAGGGTCCTCCACTTCTTGACCGGGATTCAATACCTCGATGAACGTCTGGTAGGGCTTTTACGTGCAGTGCATCCAATGGACGACATTGCCCCTTCACATGCAGCGCAGGGACACTACATCGCGGTAGCTTGGAGTCAGCCGCACCGTCAAGTTCCAGTTATCCATTTGTGCGGTGCGGACGAGCTGACCAAGCGTGCGGTCGCGGCATCGGGTTCTGCAGAAGCCGGCTTCGGGCTCTATGGTCTGGCAGCTGATCAAATCCCGGCGAATGCGCAGGAGGTTGAGAATCTGGCGCGGCTGTGGGAACGCGAATCTATATTGACCGCAAGCGCACTGTATGTCGAGACGGAAGGCATCGATATAAACGATGCAAAGGCCGTCGCCCAAGTGTCGAGATTCGTAGAGCGCGTACAAGGGCCAGTAATTCTAAGCTCAAGAGATCGGTGGCGGCCACTAGATCGCAGCGTGAAATCTTTGGACATTGGTAAGCCTACCGCCAAAGAGCAGCAGGATGCGTGGGAGGGATTGCTGCGCACTGCGAATGTGAATGTCAACGGACATGCTTCTCAACTGGTAGCGCATTTCAATCTAAGCTTTGCCGGGATACGCGCATCGGTGGACGAGGCTTTCGAGTCTGCGTCGGACGGCGATGCGTTAGCACAAGCACTTTGGGAGGCCGGACGCTCACAGGCACGAGCGCGGTTGGAAAATCTGGCTCAGCGTATAGAACCAGTGGCTCAATGGAATGATCTTGTGCTGCCGCCGAGCGAGAAGGCAATCCTACAGGAGATCTCGTCCCACGTGAGGCATCGATCCAAGGTATATGAAAGCTGGGGTTTCGGCGGAACGTGCCGCCGAGGACTTGGCATCAGTGCATTGTTTGCAGGCAGCAGCGGCACGGGGAAAACCATGGCCGCGGAAGTGCTGGCCAACACTCTGCATCTCGATCTTTATCGGATCGATCTCTCAAGCGTAATCAGCAAATACATCGGCGAAACGGAAAAGAACCTGCGGCGTGTTTTCGATGCCGCTGAAGATGGTGGAGCGATCCTGTTTTTTGATGAGGCTGACGCGCTGTTCGGAAAGCGCAGCGAAGTGAAAGA
>Ga0206817_1102_pt1 | contig 26939 bp, 18 predicted proteins | sample Alteio_BWOrgCont_89_FD_152873 | JGI IMG/M metagenome (GOLD analysis project Ga0206817, IMG submission 152873) | Enriched cells from forest soil in Barre Woods Harvard Forest LTER site, Petersham, Massachusetts, United States -... | ecosystem: Environmental > Terrestrial > Soil > Temperate forest >...
CGCGTCGAAAACTGGGCCGTCCTCGCAATCTTCCGGCGGAATCTCGCGGCGGACTGTCGGTCACGGTCAGTATCGGGGTTGCGGAAGCCGGCCCGAAGACGCGCGAAGTGGAGCAGGTGATCCAGGCTGCGGACAAGGCGTTGTACCGGGCCAAGAAGGGCGGCCGCAACCGGGTCGAGACGGCAAGCGAACCGCGAAGCCGCGCCCCTCGCCTCAAGCGCGACATCGCCTGACAAGTGAAGCTTGGTGGGGGGCACATTTCGAGATCAGATGCCTAGGAGCTGCCGATCAGGACTCCGGTGGCGAAGACGAGGGCGCCGCCTAATGCGACCTGCATGGCGGCGGAGAACGTGGGCGTGTCCATATAGCGATGACGGATCCAGGTGATGACCCCGAGTTCGACCAGCACGACTACGAAGGCGACGGCCAGCGCGACCCGGAAGCTGGGTAGGAGGAAGGGTAAAGTGTGGCCCACCCCGCCTAAGGCGGTCATGGCGCCGCAAACCAGTCCGCGAACCCAGGGATGGCCGCGCCCGGTGAGGCTGCCGTCGTCGGAGAGGGCCTCGGCGAATCCCATGCTGATGCCGGCGCCGACGGATGCGGCCATGCCGACCAGGAATGCGTCCCAAGGATTGCGCGTGGCGAATGCGGCGGCGAAGACAGGGGCGAGCGTGGAGACAGAGCCATCCATCAAACCGGCGAGGCCGGGCTGCACGATCTGGAGGACGAACAGGCGTCGTCGGGCCTTCTCTTCGTCTTGGGCAACATCGGGGCTCAACTCTTCTTCCTTTAGCTCCTGAGCGCGGTCTTCGTGGGCGCGCTCTTCCTGGGCGAGGTCATCGAGCAGTTGGCGGATGCTGGCATCCTCGGTTCGGCCCGCGGCCTTCTCGTAGAACCTGCGAGTTTCGACTTCGATGGCGCTGGCTTCTTTGCGCACCACGTCGAGGCCCAACGGCCGCGACAACCAGACCGGGGTTCGTTGTACGAAGCCCTTCACGTCGTGGCGGCGGATGAGGGGGATGTGCTCTCCGAACTTCTGCCGGTACAACTCAATCAGCCTTCGACGGTGTCCGGATTCTTCGTCGCGCATGCCTTCGAATACGGCGGAGGAGGCGGGGAAGTCCTGACGCAGGCCTTCGGCGAAATCGGCGAAGATGCGTTCGTCTTCTTCTTCCAGGGAGATGGCCAAGGCGAGGATTTCACGCTGGGTCAGACTTTCAAAGTTCTTCATGGCGGATAGTGTAATTGGAGGGGACGACCTTCTGCATCTCCGATCCAGTACATCGTCTTTTGCGCGCGAGGCCGCGACAAGGCTCTAGATCGAACAAAAAATCGGTCTAGTTACAATCTAGTTATCTTGAGTATACCCCCTCCCCCTCGATCTTTTAGAATCATGGGGTTACAGCCACACTACCCTCAAAATCTTTGAGGAATAAGGACTTATACGCAAAATATTCCGGATAAAGGAGTTAGGGGCTATTTTGCGTGACAAGGTCACCGTTCTCGCTGTGACTACCTCGATCTGGTCGAGCTTTTGCTCGACCGGGTAGCCGGGGGCGGCTTTCCCTTTTCCTACGCCATTCTTGCGCTGTAGTGAGCCTCGGTTATCCGAGGCTCACTGCGGCGATACTGATGACCGTCTCGAAGCTAATACGCGAAGAACGGGGTCTGAGTGGTACCTACAGTCGTCCCATCGATGGCGGTAAATACGGTGCGTCCATAGAAGAACGGCAGGCCCCAATCGAAGCCGCCGGCGTTCGGGCCTGCGATGTTGCTGAAGGCCGCGTCGCCCGGGTTGGCATTGACCACTGTCTCGAAGTTGTCGACGTTGAAAGTGACCGAGCCTGACGGGCTGCCCGACGCGCCCACATTGGTTGCAGAGAGGCCAGTGAGGGCGGGGTTGGGACAGTACCAGGAGGAATCGCTGCCGGGACATACCGAGCCCGCCAGCGCGGCGTCAGGAAAAAAGAGCCCGTTCGAACCGCTGTCAATAAAGCTGCTGGTTAAGGACTGGGTGGCGAAATTGGTAGTGAAAACATCTCCCTGAGCCAGGTTGAGCACAAGTGCGGTGCTCGGAAGGGCGTTGTTAGACTCCGTGCCGATGCCGAAGGTCAGGGTTCCATCCACGGTAGCGGCCACGTCTGAAACCATCGGGAACTGGACAATCACGCCGTTGTTGTCGGTCGGGAAATTGAAGACGGGATTCGTCACCTGGATATTGGGGTTAGGATCCTGACAGAGAGTGCCGCACGATACGAATGTCGCGTTGCAAGTACCAGTGGTCGAGCACAGGTAATATATTGGCGGGGGGTTGCCTCCAACGCCCGGGTCGCAGGAGGTGCCGCAGTCAAACGGTTCAGGGCCTACGCCCAAAATGCCGTTTGCGCCTAGCGTCGACTGCGTGTCTTCGTTAGTGCCGGTGCATCCGCTGGGGATGGGAAAGCTTGGATTTGCGATGACCTGAACGGAGGTCGCAGTTGCCGTCTCTCCACCCAGTACGATAGTTGCCGGTGCCACGGCTCCCCATAGAAACGAATTGTCCAGAAATTGAACGCAGTCATACAACGTGTCACCGCTGCTGGTGTCAGTTATTGGCACAAGCGGAACGGTAACCTCTGAGCCCAAGAGTCTGAGGCCGAACGATCCCGTATCCAACAGAACGTTGTCGATCGTCTGGCAGGCACCGTTGGGAGCACATATCTGGACGCTGACAAAAGCTCCGTTGGGATAGATCGTGGCGGGCGCTAACGGTCCGCCGTTGACCGAGATGGGCACAACGTTCGCTACGGTGCCAGCGGGCGAGACAGTGATCGGCAAGGAGGCTGTAACCGAGGTGCTGGCGACGGATGTTGCCACGACGGTTGCAACCGAGGTGGTGGTCACCGTGGCCGGGGCGGTATAGGTCACCGAGGTGGAAGTTTGAGCGCTTAACTTGCCGACACCAGAGAGCGTCCAGGTCACGCCTTTGCCGCTGGGGTCGTTGGCAACCGTGGCAACCACGTTCACCACTCCGCCCGCATTGACGGATGCGGTGTTCGGCGAGAGCGAAATTGTAATCGCGATGCCTGCGGGCGTTCCGTTGTTGCTGCATCCTACGAGCAATCCGAGGGTCCCGACCAAAACTAAGACCAAGAAGCTGCGCACACTTTCCTCCTTATTGTAATGCGTCCGGGTTGACGCCCGCCGGCACCATGTTGGGGACATAAGCTTTGCCAAGATACGCACGCATGTGCCCGCCGTTCTGGAAAACCAATTCGGGTTGTTGGATACTGACCGGCCGATGGCCCGGGTGACTTTCTCTCTGGGCCTTGGCGGCCTGGTCATACTGATCAAAGTACGTTCCCAGAAGCTGTTGCATGTTGGGGATAAACTGTCCATGCCAGGTGATGGCGAACACCTTGCCCGCCGGGGAAACGTATTCCTTCACGATGGTGTTGCCGGGGGCGGTGATTTCGTGGACGGTATAGGCCTCGGCTTCTGTGGTTTTCAGGGTGCCTTTTATCTGTGCTTTGTCTGCCTGCACCGAGGTGACGTCTCCGCCCAGGGCGGCCAGTGCCGGGATAGGAAGGGCGAGCATGAGGAGAGCTATTCCCATCCATGAGATTGGTGACACCGAGATCCGAGAGTTTGATTTCATGTGAATCACTCCGCTTTCTGTAGTGCGCAAGGCCGGGTCGTTGGTTTGAACCCGAAAGATGGCGGCAAGTTGCGGTGGCTGGCTTGGATTTGCATCGCGGTCGCCGGGTTACTTTTGGTTGCTCCGCTATTGAGCACTCTTGTCGGCTTTTTGATCCTGCTGGTCAAAAATGTCAAAACCGATTGCCCGGAATCAAACTAACTTCAACTTCGAAGGCGGCGGACAGGAGTGTTGCCCTACACGGGCATGACAAACATTTTAGTCCTTTTATGAGTTGCGTATGTAAAGGGTTGTAAAGTTACTTTACTGTTTGCATTCCCCGTCGCGGTTGGCGTGAGGGCGGGCTAACGGGTAAATTGTTAGGCGGAGGAGTTGATGTCCACCTGCGTATCGTGCGGTTCCCAAGTGCCTGATGCGGGGCGATTCTGTTCGTCTTGCGGCGCGGTTGTGGTGGCTTCGGACGAGCTTGCAACCATGGAGTTTGTGGACTCGAAGCCTCGACAATCGGGGAGAGCGTCTTCCGGTTCGGCCGCGAAGGTTCCGAGCTCCAGGACTTCGAGTTCTTCCGGCGGTTTGCTAACCGAGGGCCGATTTCTCCCCGGACGCCTGCTGGCCGGGCGTTATCGCATTATTGCCCTGCTGGGTCGAGGCGGGATGGGCGAGGTGTATCGCGCCGACGATCTGACACTGGGCCAGCCCGTGGCGCTGAAGTTTCTTCCGGAAGATGCGAACCGGGATGAGGCATTGGTGGAACGATTCCGCAATGAGGTTCGACTGTCGCGGCGGGTCTCGCATCCGAATGTGTGCCGGGTGTACGACGTGGGCGAAGTGGATGGGCACACGTTCTTCACGATGGAATATGTCGACGGCGAGGATCTGGCTTCGCTGTTGCGGCGCATTGGGCGTTTGCCCGCGGACAAGGCTTTAGAAATCGCGCGCCAACTTTGCGCGGGGTTGGCTGCGGCTCATGCCAAGGGGGTGCTGCATCGCGACTTGAAGCCGGCGAACATCATGCTCGATGGCCGAGGGCAAGTCGTGGTCACCGACTTCGGCCTGGCTGGATTGGTGGATCAGATTCCGGGGAGCGACGTGCGCAGCGGCACGCCGGCTTACATGGCTCCGGAACAACTGGAAGGGAAAGAGGTCAACGTAAAGACCGATATTTACTCGCTGGGCCTGGTGCTCTACGAAATCTTTACCGGCAAGCGTGCGTTCAGTGTGGAGTCACTGCCGGAACTGGTGCGGGTGCGAAGCGAATCGGCGCCCAGCAAACCATCTACGCTGGTGAAGGATCTTGATCCGGCGGTGGAGCGGGTGATCTTGCGGTGTCTTGAAGCGGATCCCGCAAACCGGATGAGTTCAGCTTTGAGTGTTGCGGCGGCGTTGCCGGGCGGAGATCCGCTGGCGGCGGCTCTGGCTGCCGGGGAGACGCCATCGCCGCAGATGGTTGCGGCGGCGGGAGAAACCACGGGACTGGCGCCGCGAACGGCGTTGCTTTGTTTAGCGGCGGCGCTCGTGGGTTTGGGTCTGGTTACTTTCATGTCGATCAAGACGAGCGGCATGGGGAAGCTTGGTCTGGAGCAATCGCCAGAAATCCTGACGCACAAGGCGAGAGAGATGGTAAGCCGGCTCGGGTACACCGAGAAGCCGGTCGATAGCGCGGGTGACTTTTCTTACGACACGGATTTCTTGAACTACGTACAAAAGAATGATAAGCCGCATCCGCGCTGGGACGAAATACTCCCCAGCCAACCTGCGGCGCTGCAATACCTATATCGGCAAAGTCCGCATTACATGGTGGGGAACGATTTCCACGACTCGCTGCTGACTCCGGGAGTGGTTACGGACGATGACCCGGCGCCAATACTCTCGGGGATGATTAACCTGGCAGTGGATCCGCGGGGACGGCTGACGTTTTTCCAAGCGATTCCGCCGCAAGTGGAGGACGCCGGAACACATGCGCAGGCGGTAGATTGGAGTGCGCTTTTCCGCGAAGCCGGACTGGATGCAGCGCAATTCAAAACGACGGAGCCCCTCTGGACTTCGCTCGCCACGTCGGACACGAGAGCAGCGTGGAATGGAACCTGGCCGGGCAGCAACCGTCCTCTACACGTTGAGGCGGCGGCGTTCCAGGGCAAGCCGGTATTCTTTTCGCTGATCGGGCCTTGGACCCGGCCGCAACGAATGCGCCCGGATCCACCGACAACGCCGGGGCGAAGAGCCGGAAATTTGCTTCTGCTGGCAACGATTCTGTCGGTAGTGGCAGGGGCTGCGTTGATCGCGCGACGAAACTATATCCGAGGAAGGGGAGACCGGCGCGGCGCTTCCCGCCTTTCCGTTGTAACTTTTACGACGTTGATGGGTTTGTGGCTGTGTCGATCGCACATTGCTCCGACGCTGGATTCACTGTTGCCATTCTTCCTGGCCATCAGCACCGCGCTTTTTTTCGCCGGCTTGATCTGGATTTTGTATCTTTCGCTGGAACCCTATGTACGCCGCCATTGGCCGCAGGCGCTGGTGTCATGGAGCCGGCTGGTGATGGGACAATTGCGCGATCCGCTGGTTGGGCGCGATGTTTTATTTGGAGTGATCCTGGGGGTTGTGTGGATACTGATCTTTCAAGTGCAGGTCGCACTGACCATAAGATACGGGGCATATCCCTCGTTGTATCCGTCGGAATATCTTATGGGCGGGCGGTATGCGTTGGGAGCGTGGCTCATCCAGATTCCAGGTGCGATTCAGGGAACTCTGCTGTTCTTTTTTCTGCTGTTTGTGTTGCGGGTGCTGCTGCGGAAGGAGTGGCTGGCAGCCATCGTGTTCGTGGCGCTGTGGGTGGCGCTGAAAACCTTGGGCAGCGATTATCCGTGGATTGATGGATCGGCATGGGCCCTGCTTTATGGGGTTGCTGTGATCGTCGCCTTTCGTTTCGGATTCGTGGCGTTGGCGGTTGGCATATTCGCTACGGATCTGCTGATCAATGTTCCTCTGACCTTGGACTTATCGTTCTGGTATGCGATCAGTTCTTGGCTGCCGCTGCTGAGTGTGGCGGCACTCGCGGTTTGGGGATTCTATAACGCGCTGGCGGGGCAGAAATTGTGGAAAACTGAGTTGTTCAGCTAGATAGTTTAGCTGGGCCTCGCACGGGCGTGGACGCCCGCGCCTACATTGCTTTCAACCTAAGTCCGCCTCGTCTGCAAGTTCGCTAATCACAATTGGGGTTATGTTCTTCTGGCGCAGGTGTTGGTTGAGTTGCGGGAGCCAGTTGGTTTTGATGTGATTCCAATCCGCAAGGCGCAGCTTCAACGCCTGGCTCGATTCGTGGTACAGAGCAATGGCTTGCGAAGGTACGGCGCGATCGCCGCTCTCGACGACTGCTAACGCGGAAGTCAGGCCGGCGCTGGCGTTTTCCAGTCCCGCCGTGTTGCCGGTGGGATCTTCGCTGCCGGCGAGGATCTTCCGGATTTCAGTTTCGAGTTGCGACATTGCGGATTTGAGATCCGCGTGATCTCCGCCGACCTTCTTCTCCAGGTCAGACAATTGTTTCTGCACGGACCGGATCTCGGCCAACGTTTGCCGGGCGCTGATAGCTTCGGTGAAAATCTGGCGGCCAAGTTGGAGCTGTTGTTCAAGATCGCGAGGAGTGGCGGGGGATCGCGGATCCATCACGATCTTCAGCGGCTGATCGTAGGTCTTACCGTCGATTGTGAGCCGCACCTGGTACGCGCCGGGAATAGCGCGCGGACCGCGGGCAGCGCGATATTCGTCTTCGCCGGATTGATGCGCTGGCTTGCCGTCCGAGTTTCCCCAACCAAGATTCCAGACGAAGCGATGCATGCCGGGGGCCGTCTCGAGGACCTCTGGTTTCGGAAACCAGCGCTCGGCAACGGGGCGCGAAGGATGCTTTTGCTCTCGCGGGTCATCGGAAGAAAAGCTGTGAACAAGGTTCTGCTTGTCGTCAAGAATCTCGAGTTTGATATGTTCTGCGGGCGTCTTGAGGTAATAGTCAACGACGGCCCCATTGGGAGGATTCTTGGCGGTGGGCTCTTCCGGAGGCAATGGAGAGCCGAGGAAAGTATCGTTGTCGACCCGGATGGCCGTGGCCGGGCGATAGAGCCATGCGTTTTCAGCTTTCATCGCATCGCGCATTTGCCGCAGCGGCGTGATGTTGTCGAGAATCCAGAACGCACGCCCGTGGGTCGCGACCAACAGGTCGTCTCCGTGAATGACCAGGTCGTGAATTGAGGCTGTGGGAAGGTTCATTTGCAACGATTGCCAGTGATCGCCGTCGTCGAATGAAACGTAGACACCGAGTTCGGTGCCTGCAAAGAGCAAGCCGCGAGTTTGAGGATCTTCGCGAACGGTCCGCAAGAATGACGATGCGCCGATGCCGTCGGTGATCAGTTGCCAGGTCGCGCCGTAGTCGCGGGTACGGTACAGATACGGTTTCTGGTCATTGAGGCGGTGCCGATCCACGGCGGCGTAGGCTTCTGCGGGATCGAAGTGCGAGGCTTCAATCAGCGAAATCCTGCTCCAGTCGCCGATTCTGGCGGGCGTGATGTCTTTCCAGGTTTTTCCCCCGTCTCGCGTGAGGTGGATGAGACCGGTGTCGCTGCCTGCCCAGATCAGGTTTCCGTTCAGGCTGGAAGGCGCGATGGTAACGACGACGCCGTATCCTCGCTGCTTCGTGTTTTCGACCGTAGCTGGGCCTTCGGGTTTTTTGTCGCCCGGATGCTGCGTCGATCCGGTCAGATCGGGGCTGATGATTTCCCAATGTAATCCGCCATCAAGGGTTTTCATGACGTACTGCGTGCCCAGATATAGTGTTTTCTTGTCAAATGGGGAGATCAGCAGGACGGGGGTCCACGGATCGCGATACTTGCGAGCGTTGATCTCGACACCAAAATTCGACAGTGGCCACGGAGTAATGTCCTGACTGAACGAAGTTCGAAGATTGAAACGGGTAACGTCACCGTAAGTGGCACTGACGTAGAGGATGTTCGGGTCTTTCGGGTCGGGCGCGATGTATCCGCTCTCGCTGCCACTGGCGGGAAACGAGTCGCGGGGAGTAATCTGTCCGGAGTCGGTGCGGCTGCGCACCGCAGCGCTGCCGCTGTCTTGCTGGGTGCCGTAGACTGTGTAGGGAAACTGGTCGTCCGCGATCACGTGATAGAACTGTCCGGTGGGCTGGTTGTACCAGGAACTCCAGGTCTGGCCGTAATCCAGGCTGATGGTCGCGCCCTGATCGGTGCCAAGAATCATTCGAAAGGAATCTTTGGGATCGATCCAGATCTGGTGGTAATCGTCTCCGCCGGGGGCTCCGCGGACGATTGAAATGGTTTTGCCGCCATCTTCGGAGCGGTATAGAGCGACGTTGGGCAGGTAAACCACGTCCGGATTACTTGGGTCGACGGTAATGTTTCCGAAGTACCAGGCACGGCTGGTGAGCCGGCGGTCGTCGTTCTGAATCGTCCAGGTGTCGCCTCCATCGTCGGAGCGATAGAGGCCGGGCTTCTTGCTGGCGCTGATGAGCGCGTACACTCGTTTGCCGTTGGGCGAGACAGCTACGGCTGTACGGCCCCAGTCGCCATCGGGCAATCCATTCCCGGTAAGGCGCGACCACGATTGACCGGTATCCCGCGAGCGGAATAGACCGCTGCCGGGGCCGTCGAGCGGGGCGTAAGTGCTCCATGGCGGACGGTAGCTTCGCCAGGTGGTGGCGAAGAGAAGCTTGGCGTCGTCCGTGGCGATGGCAAGATCCGAGACGCCAAGGTCAGGACCTTGATTTAGAACTTTCGTCCAGTTGGTGCCGCCATCGATTGACTTGTAGACACCGCGCTCGGTGTTCGGTCCGTAAGCGTATCCAAGAGCACCAACATACACGATGTTCGCATTTTGCGGGTCGATGACAATGCGGCTGATCTGGCGGGAGTCGCGCAGTCCCAGGTTGACCCAAGTCTGACCTCCATCCGTCGATTTATAAACCCCGTCGCCGGAGGACAGGTTGGAACGAATGTCGGACTCTCCGGTGCCCGCATAAATCACCTTCGGGTCGGACGGAGCTACCGCGAGCGCGCCGATTGACGCGATCGGTTGCCCGTCGAAAATTGGCTTCCAGACGACCCCGGCGTCAGTGGTTTGCCAGACTCCGCCTCCGACCGAACCAAAATAAAAGGTGGTTGAGCTTCCGGGAATTCCTGCGACGGCAATCACTCGGCCGCCGCGAAAGGGCCCGATCAGGCGCCACTTGAGCCCGCTGTAGAGTTCGGAAGGGATCGGCTGGGCTGCGGCAAATGTCAAAACGACGAAAGAAACTAACACTGCTAGCAGATACCGAAGTCGAACGGCACACTTTTGCACCTGATTGTCCTCGCCCATGGAACAGTTAGTGTAGATGAAATTTTGGAATTTGCTAAAGTGGTTTTGGCATCAAGTACTGGGAGCCGCCAGCGCACGGTCCAGCGAACGGCTAATTCACAAGGTAGCGACACGGCGGAAAGACTATGAGTGAACCGACGATTGAAGTGTTGTGCAAGAATTGCGGCCAAACGTTTACTGCGTTCCTGAAAGAGATGGCCGACAAGAACGCCGTGGTTACTTGTCCCGGCTGCGGCAAGGACAGCCGAAACGCTCTGCAGAATGGCGCGATGCCGTCCGCGACGCAGAATTAGTCTCAAGACAAGTTTCTATCTTTGGGATCCGTGAGCTTCACCCACGCCAGCAGAGCGAAAGCGCCCATGGTGAAGATGGAGACTAAGGCACAGCTGGCAATGATGTCACTCACTCTCCATTGTGCTCCAGTTGCATCAGAAACCACCGACAACCCAGTGCTCGGAAAAGCCGGAAGGATGTTTCCCGCCGCGGAAACTGCGTAGAAGAGCACTGCCAGTTTCCAATAGCTGGGCGGCAAAGGATCGAGGTTGGTCGATCTGCGCCGCAGGTTGAGTGCGAACACCTGGTAGAAGATATACACCGTGAGATACCAGCCGAGGAAATTGCTGACAGGCACGCCGAAGTAGGCTCCTCCCTGCTGCCAGACCCACAAGTGCAAGATGGTCGACCAGACCGGATCCTGGGAAAAATCCCAGGCGACCATGATGAAAGCCGCAACCAAAGGCAGGGTTACAACGCGGGATCCCGTCAGAGAAGTTCGCATGTTTCCCAAAATCACGCGGGCCAGGGTCCACGATAGATAGGCGACGCCCAGATACGCGAGTCCTAGTTGGATGGGGACCGCGAAAAGCTTTGGCCCCATCCGATCCGTGAAGTAATAGTGCCCGAAGGGGAAGCCGGTGCGGACACCCACATTCTCAATGATGTTCCCGACCACCAGGCAGATGGCAAAGAAGGCGAGGATGCCGCGTGTATGGTAGAACATGGCGCCGTGAATCAGGGCAAAGGCAATTGGCGGAAGAACATGCAGCGCAACGACTGCGAGAATGGGAACCTTGCCGGGAAAGACCTGCAACACCCGCGCAACCGCGTAGAGCATAAGGAGCGCCCACAGCGCAAAGCTAGTTCCAGTTAGGTTCCTTGCAATGCTCTCGGTGGGTTTCGTCATGCAGTCAAGAATACTTCCTGGGGTCTATGCGCACCTTCTGTCTACATCCAAATTGGCCGGTCCCGCGTACTCATCATGAAAGCAGTTCAACTCCCAAAGGAGACATCGTGAACAAGAAAATTGCAGTCCTATTGTTAAGCATCGTGGCGCTTGCGGCTACTTCCGCGTTAGCCGGTTCCAAGAATCCCCTGGTTGGCGGCCAGGAAATGTATCCCACCAGGGACATCATCGATAACGCCGTCAATTCGGCGGATCATACCACGCTGGTGGCTGCGGTGAAGGCTGCCGGCCTGGTCGAGACCCTCAAGGGGGCTGGTCCCTTCACCGTGTTTGCTCCAACCAACGAAGCTTTTGCAAAGCTTCCCGCAGGCACGGTCGAAAATCTGCTGAAGGCGGAGAATAAAGATATGTTGACGAAAGTGCTCACGTATCACGTCGTCGCAGGGCGGCTCAGCGCTTCTGACCTCAAGAAGGAAATTCAAGCCGGGCACGGGCAAGCTACACTCAAGACCGTAAGTGGCGGCAGCCTGATTGCGATGATGCAAGGCAAGAACATTGTGTTGAAGGATGAGAAGGGTGATATTTCCACCGTCACCATACCCAACGTTTTTCAATCCAATGGCGTGATTCAGGTGGTTGACACAGTGCTTTTGCCGAACTAACTGTTCGGTCCAATTGTGTCGCAGGCGCTCCCGATTCGTGGAGCGCCTTCGCTTTCTTCGTGTAGAGCGGACACTCTAGTCCGCTGCTCTTGAAGTTGGTTCTCAAAGCATCCCCAACCAAGAACAAGACACCAATTCAAAGTCAAAGGCAGCGGACAGGAGTGTCCGCCCCACACGATCTAAATCCAATCTGCAATCTTGCTCGTACTAGATCCAGTAGACGAAGCCGGTCGCAAACCGCCGGGGCGTGGCACCGCGCCGCGGCGGTCTAGCCCACGATCCGGCGACGTCCGCTAATTCAATCCCCGAGGAAAATTTTATGAAGCGACTCACAACGATGGTGACCTTCGCCGTGGCGCTGTTCATGCTGGTTCCAGCCAGCCTGTTCGCGTCCAGCCATCGCGAAGCGCCCATCTCCGCTCTGGACCACTCCGCGGACGTGACTGACTGGTACGCATTTGTCAGCTACGACCACCCGGACCGCGTGACCATGATTCTCAACGTCGACGGGTTCCTGGAACCCTCGAACGGGCCCAACTACTTTCCGTTCGATCCCAACGTTCTCTACGAAATGCACGTCGACAACAATCGAGACGGCATTCCGGATATCACATTCCAGTTCCGCTTCAAGACCGACATTCGGATGCCGAATGTTTTCACCGGCTTTGTCGGCGGTATTGCCGGCATTCCTCCGATTACTTCGCTTTCTGGGAAAGGCTCCGAAGGCTTGAGCCTTCGGCAGACTTACTCGGTAGTGATGATCAAGAATGGCGTACGGACTGAACTGAGCGAAGGCAAGACGCTTTATGCAGTGCCTTCCAATGTCGGCCCGCGAACCATGCCGAATTACGAAGAATTGTTCCGACAAGGAGTCTTTGATCTGGGAAATGACGTGCGTGTGTTCGCAGGAACGGTCGATGATCCGTTCTACATCGACTTGGGCGGAACGTTTGATTCCATCAACTACCGCATGGGCGTGGGCGGCATACTGACTGCGGCCGAGGATGCCGATGACACTCACAACTACGCGGCGGATTCCGTAGCCGGCTTCAACGTGAACTCGATTGTCTTGGAAGTTCCCATCACCATGCTCACGGTCGACGGGAAGATCCACAATGCCAATGACAAAGATGCGGTGATTGGGACCTACGGAGCTACGTCCCGTCAACGCGTCAGCGTTCGCCGAGCCTCGGGAACCGAGACTGGCGGCCAATGGCGTCAGGTCAACCGTGAAGGCAACTCGCTCATCAACGAACTGGTCATTGGGACTGGTTTCAAAGACAAATTCAGCACGGACTTCCCGGTCAACGACAAGCAGTTCGCCAATTTCGTGCTCAATCCTCTGCTGGCACAACTGTACGGTTCCGTGTTCGGGGTTCCAGTGCCGCCGCCGCCGCGGAATGACCTGCTGGTGCTAGTGCAGTACGAGCCGCCGATCTGCCCAGGATGCGGTGCCGGCGATGCGGGACCGATCGCCGACCTGCTGCGCTTGAACACCGGCATTCCGCCAACTGCGATTGGCAGCCAGAAGCGTCTCGGCTTTCTGGTGGGAGACCTGGCTGGATTCCCAGACGGCCGCCGGCCCATTGACGATGTGGTGGATATCGCCTCACGGACAGTGGCTGGCATTCTGATCGACTCGAAGAAATACGGCACGCCGATTGGCGACGGCGTACAGCTCAACGATGTGGGCTATGGCACTGCGTTCCCGTGGGTCAAACCGGCTCACAGCGGGCGCGACAGCCACCACATTGGCCCCGGACAGAGAGGTTGTTCTGGCCAAGCCAATGATATCTGCCCGGTCAAATAAGGCTGACTCGTGGCCGCAGGTGGATAGCGGCCACGATTTTTTTCTCCAAAGAATTCAAATGAATGAGAGGAATGTCATGAAACGAATTGCGGCTCTTCTACTGTTGCTTCTGGGCACGGTTGCCGGATTTGCGCAAGCTCCGAACGCCCCCGTTGAAACCAAGCTCTCTCCGGCCGAACGCGGCATGGCGCAGGCGAAAAAGTTAATCGAGAAAAACCCGAAAGATTTTGAGGCTTACAATGCACTCGCTCTGGCGCTCTCGCGGCGGGCACGCGAGACTTCCGACGTCAAGTTCTATGCGCAGGCAGAGGAGACATTGCAGAAGTCGTTTGAAGTCTCGCCGGACAATTTTGATGGTCAGAGAATTCACGTTTGGCTTCTGCTGGGCAAACACGAGTTCGCAGCCGCTTTGGAGGCTGCAAAGAAGCTCAACCAGCGGATGCCGGACGATGTAATGCTCTACGGCTTTCTCACCGACGCTAACGTAGAACTTGGCAACTATAAGGATGCAGAGACGGCTGCGCAGTGGATGCTCGATCTCAAGCCGGGAAATACGCCGGGCTTGACGCGGGCTGCGTATCTCCGCGAATTGTATGGCGACATCGAAGGCTCGCTGGAACTGATGAACATGGCGTACCAGTCGACGCCGCCGGGTGAAGTCGAAGACGGAGCCTGGATCGTGACCCAGATGGCACATCTGAACCTGTCGATCGGAAAGATCGACGAGGCCGAGAAGTTGTCGCAGCAGGCGCTGGCCATGTTTCCGCTATATCACTACGCCCTAGGAAATCTAGCGAAGGTGAGAATTCAGCAGAAGCGACATGACGAGGCGGTGGAGTTGCTGAAGCAACGCTATGAGGCAGCACCGCACGCGGAGAATTTATATGATCTGGCACAGGCATTGCAGCTGGCCGGGAAGATGGGTGAGGCCAACCTGGCTTTTGCGCAGTTCGAACAGAAGTCGCTGCTCGAAACTAACCGCGGCGACAATTCCAATCACGAGTTGATCTTCTATTATGCGGACTATGCCAAGCAGCCGGCGAAAGCGCTGGAAGTTGCGCAGCGGGAAATTGCACGGCGGCACGACGTTTTCACTCTCGACTCCTACGCCTGGGCGCTTTATCAAAACGGACAATACACAGAGGCGCGGAAGCAGATCGAAACCGCGCTGGCGATCGGCGTTCGAGACGCAAAGATATTCCGCCACGCCGGCGAGATCGCGCTGCGGTCAGGAGACAAAGCTGCCGCAGAAAAATATCTGCACGAGTCAGCCGAGTTGAACAGTGTGGGCTCGGAACAGGCACGGATCACCTTGGCCAGCCTCACGCAAGAAGTGCGACACTAGGATCGCGATCCAGCGACCGCGTTCATCATGACGATTGTGCTTCTGCTGGCTGGTTCCCCGCTCGCGACCGACGAGGCCGACCGCCAGCCAGCAGGACCCAATCCGTCACTTCGTGACCAAATCACGCGGAGTCCGTAGAATAGCTGGGCTAGCGATGCTGAACTTCAACCCATCGAACTATTGGTTGGAAACAGTCCAGATGCCTGCGGGAACGCCGGGTGATCTGCCCGAGCGCGTGGATGTGGCCATCGTGGGTGCGGGTTTCACCGGACTTTCGGCGGCTCGGACGCTGGCCAAGCACGGAGCAGGGGTTGCCGTCCTCGAAACCAATACCATCGGCTGGGGCGCCAGCTCGCGCAACGGCGGCATGGTCCTCACCGGCATGAAGCTCGGCGTCGAGACGCTCGAGAACCGCTATGGCTTGGAGGCAGCCAGGCGAATGTATGCCGCTTCCCTGGCTTCCATCGATGCGGTCGAACAAATTATTGGCGAGGAGGAGATCGACTGCGATTTCGCGCGTTGTGGCCACCTTGAAGTTGCCTGCAAGCAATCGCATTTCGATTCTTATGCTCGTTCGATTGAAATCGTCGCCCGCGAATTCAATCACCGGCTGCGCGTTGTTCCGAAAAGTCAACTCAGCACTGAGATCGGGTCCGCCATCTACTACGGCGGCATCGTCGATGAAGTCAGCGCCGGACTGAACCCTGCCCGCTATGTCGCGGGACTTGGCCGGGCGGCTCTCCATGCAGGAGCGAACGTCTTTGAGAACACGCGCGTGGAGCGCATCGAGCGTACTTCACACAACGGCGGTTCGGGATTTCAGCTGGTCACGTCTCGTGGAGGTCTTTTCGCCAACGATGTGTTCATCGCAACCAGCGGCTACACCTCAGGCGCTACGCCCGCTCTCCAGAAGAAAATCATTCCCATCGGTTCCTTTATCATTGCCACGGAACGGGTGCCGGAAACGCTGGCGCACGAACTCAGCCCGCGCAATCGCATGATTTACGATTCCAAGCATTATCTCTTTTACTACCGCCTGACACCGGACAATCGCATGTTGTTCGGCGGCCGCGCTGCGTTCTTTCCGGAAACCAGCAACACCATCCGGCGCAGCGCTGAAATCCTGCGGCGCGGAATGATCCGAGTCTATCCTCAATTGCGCGAAGTGAAAGTCGAATACGCATGGGGTGGAACGCTGGATTTCTGCTTCGATACCATGCCCCATGCCGGCCGCATGGACGGAATGTACTACGCCCTGGGATACGCGGGGCATGGGGTGGCGATGGCGAGCTACCTGGGTGCGAAGATTGCGGAACAGATCAGCGGTGGGCCTGAGGAAAATCCTTATGCAAATGTTCCGTTTCCAGGCGCGCCGCTCGGCCTCTACAACGGACGCCCGTGGTTCCTGCCCTTTGCCGGCGCATACTACAAGGTTCTTGACTGGATCAGCTGAAATACAGTGGTTACGCCGGCCGTCTTCGGAAAAAGAAATAGGCGACAGGTCCCAGCAACAGCACTACGGGCCCGTACTTGAGGCCGAACCGGTCGCTGGCAATGAGCGCAACCCCGCTCATAAACAAAGGAGCAATCACCGCATAGGCAAGGCCCTTGCTTCCCCACGGAATGCGAAAAGCGCGCTCCAGATCAGGCTGCGTTCGGCGGAGTTGCCAGGCTGAAACCACGGTCAGCACCGAGGTCGCAATTCTGAGCCAGATGTAAACCGAAATAAGCTGGGTCAGACTGTGCCACGCCAACAGCGAATAAATCGCGGCCGAGATCACGATCGCAAGCCAGGGCGTACCGAACTTGGGATGCAGGCGTGTCAGAAAGGGCGACAGATATCCATCTTCCGCCATGGCGAACGGCATGCGCGTCGAGGACAGCACGGTGCTGTTGAGAATGGAAATGAAGGTAATGGCGGCGGCCAGAGTCATGGCGAATCCCAGCCAGGGCCCGCCGATCAACTGCGCCGCGTCGGAAAAGTAACGGGTGTGCCAATCCTGCCAGTTTCCCAGAGCTGCCAGGGCGCATGCCGTTGGCACAAAATAGGTCGCCATCGAAAGCGGCACCACCCAGGCCAGCGCTCGTGGATAACTCTTCTGCGGATCCTCTACCTCCTCAGCCACAGTCGAGAGCTGCTCGTATCCTGAGTACAACCACAATCCCAGCGCAAGCCCCACTCCAAAAACCTGGAATACGGGCTGATGCGGCGGAATTAACGGCACGAACGGATTGTGATGCCACATGCGCACGCTCATCACGCACATGACCGCCACTGGCAAGAAGATAAGGGTCTCCAGCACTGTCGCGACCTTTCCCACCGTCTTGATGCCGCGTACATTGATGTAGGTGATGACCCCGATCATTGAAACCGCAACTACGTAGTGTTTCCACCCGGTGATCCGCGGAAAGAAAAAGCTGACGTAGTCGGTGAACAGGACTGCGTAGGCGCTTCCCAGCAAAAACGACGCGCACCAGTTCCACCAGCCTGCGAGGAATCCCCAGAAGTCGCCGAAGGCTGCGCGGGTCCAGCGATAGAACCCACCCTGCACCGGCATTGCGGTGGTCAGTTCGGCGGCTACGAGTGAAATGGGAATGCACCAGAAGAATGGCAGGACGAGATGATAAATGAGGGTCATGCCCGGCCCCGAAGTGGTCACCTGGTCTTCCAGCCCAAACGGTCCCGCCGTGGTGTAGGAATACATCACGAAGACGAACGAGAGCAGTCCGGCTTTGCTGACGGCTGCCGCGATTTTGCTGCGTCCGTGTATGTTGGCGTCGGTCACAGCTTTCCTCGCTGAGGCTTTCGAGCACAGCCTACTTGGCCGGAAGATAAAAAGATTCGGGGGTGGGCCGATACACTCGAATCATCCACAAGGGACGCCGGAGATTGCCAGGACCGGGTGCAGTTCGACTCATTTGCAGCCAGCGGCGATATTCTTCGTGGGCCTGGTTGGTGTCCACGAAAACGTCGGCGTAGCGATCTTCGCCGCTCGCCTTCGTCACTCTGACTTTTTGATGCCAGCAGTGCTGTCCGCTAATCGGGTCCGGCTGGACCGGGAAGGTCAGATTTTGATGGACGCCCGCATCTTCCCAGTGAATACGCGATGAATCGGGATCGTCGCTCTCGAACGGCTGAATGCCATGGATCTGCCGCATCATCCACTTCCCGGGCTCGACTTGCTTCAGATCGACCAGCGCCGTGGACCAGCGTTCGCCACCAAAATCCTCTTTGAGACGCCAGCGCCCAAGATGATGTGAGCAGGCAATGACGCCCGGACGCATTCCTTCCGTAGCCCAGACTCTGTCTACGAAATAGCCGATGGAGGTTTGCACTCGCACCAGGTCGCCGGTCACAACGCCTAGACGCTCCGCGTCCTCGCGATGCATCCAAACCGGATTCTTATGCGAGATTTCGTAGAGCCACTTTGCATTGCCCGATCGCGTATGGATCAGCGTAGGCAGGCGGAAGGTGGGAAGAAGAAGCATCTCGCCTTTCGCGGGGTCGATGTTGTCACGATGGACGTGGCTCTTGATGTAGCCGGGAATCGAATGCTCCGGCCAGTGCCAATCTTTCAACGTCTTCGAATAAAACTCGAGTTTGCGCGACGGTGTGGGGAAACCGGCGACGGCGCTGCCATCGATCTCAACTCCGATTGGCGCACCGTTCCTTTTGACTACGTGAGTGACTGGATCGACCGCGCACCCCCGCAACTCTTCCGGCTTGAGAGCTTTCCGGTGCAATTCGTAGACATCGTTTTCAACCAAAAAGGCGCCATATTTCCGCATGTAGTCGAGCGGCGTGAGCCCTTCGCTGGCGGCTGCCTGGGGCAAACCCGGAACGCTGTTCTCAAAGATCCACCGGTAATATTCGTCGATTCTGAGCTTCTCTCCTGGCCGAAACGGCGACTCGAAATAGCGGCGAATACCCATCGATCCATCGGGGTCGACGCGCCACGACAACTCGATCCAGAACTCGTCTTCCTCCCAGACCTCGCCCAAGCCGGCTTCGCGATGCGCTTCGTAGGTGAAGTTAAACTTCTTGCCTTGCCTCTCGAGTGCCAGTCGCAGCACGGGTTGGCGGAAGCCAATCCAGCGGGCGGCATGGGTCTCCTGGCTCATCAGATCGTGACGCTCAGAAGCATGGCCCATGGGCAGAACATAGTCGGCAAACCAGGCAGTTTCGCTCCAGGTCGGAGTGAGGCACGCATGGCGCCCAACCTTGCTCTCGTCGGTCAGCGCCTCGATCCAGCTCAAGCCATCCGGATTCGTCCATACCGGGTTATAGACGCGGGAAAAATATACTGCCAGCTTGCCCCGGCCTTCTTTCAGAAAGTGAGGGAGGAGAAAACTCATTTCGAAAAATGCCAGCGGATACTCGCGTGCCCACATCAATTCGTTCCATGCGTTGGGTGGCGGCGGCATCATGGGCGGCGTGGGAATGTACTTGTTCCAGGCACTGGGAGCGGTTCCGCCCGGTGTTCCCACTGCCGCCACCAGCACAGCGAGGAATTCCAACGCTCGCGCTACCTGCCATCCCCCGAGATTACCGGCGGCGGCATTTCGCCAGACGTGTGTGCTCAGCGCGGATCCAGCGCGGCCCACTTCCCGCGCGACCTCGACGATCATGCGAGGATCCGCTCCGGACTCTTGCGCCGCGAATTCGGGAGTGTATTGCCCGTACGTTTGCTTAAGGACCTCAAGAAACGTCTCGAAGGTTTGTGGCTTGGCGGGATGCTCCTCGCGCAGATACTCTTCCCAGTTCACCCATCGGCGGACGAACTCACGATCAAAGAGGTTCTCCTGAAGCAGCACATTGGCCATCGCCAGCAGCACCGCCGACTCACTTCCCGGCCAGGTCGAGAGCCAGTAGTCGGCCTTCGACGCCGTGTTCGACAGGCGAGTATCGATGACGCATACTTTTGCCCCGTCCATTTTGCCGTCGATGATCCGCTGCGCGTGCGGATTGAAGTAGTGTCCGGCTTCGAGGTGCGAGCTCAGCAGCAGAATGAAGCGAGCCTTCGAGTGATCGGGCGACGGCCGGTCGAAGCCGTGCCAGAAGGCGTATCCGGTGCGCGCTCCAGCGGAGCAAACATTGGTGTGGCTGTTGTGCCCGTCAATGCCCCAGGCGTGGAGCACGCGCTGGTTGTAAATCAGTTCATGCCCCGGCCGCCCGACGTGGTACATGATCTCGTTCTTCCGTCCCTCCTGCAAAGCCAGGCGGATGCGGGAGGCCAGGTCGTCCAGAACTTCGTCCCAGGTTACACGCTCCCACTTTCCTTCTCCCCGCTTGCCGGTTCGTCGCAGCGGATACAGAATGCGCTCGGGATCATTCACTTGGTTAATTGTCGCCGGACCTTTGGCACAGTTGCGACCGCGGCTGCCGGGGTGAGCGGGATTGCCTTCAAACTTCTGCACCCGCATCTTGTCCTTGTCGACGTAAGCCAACAGTCCACAGGCCGCTTCGCAGTTAAAACAGATAGTCGGGATCAGCGAGTAGTGCTTCTCAACTTTCTCGGGCCACCGTGCCGGATCGTATTCTGTCCAATCATCCCAGCGATCGAATGGAGGATAACTGGAGAGCCCTCCTGCGGGTTCGTCCAGGTCCAAGGCTTGCAGGTTTAGAGGAAGATGGTCTTTCATAAAATGTTTCGTTAACTGAGCGGAACGGCCTGCCCCGCCTTTACCCAGAGCTCTTCAAACCACCACACGCCAGCCAGAGCCAGGACCGCCGCTGCACCCGCAACCGTGATCGGAACGACGGAGAGCACAGCGAGAGCGGCGAGAATAATTGGAGCAGTCAATCCAACACCGACGACCAAGCCCCAAAATCGACCGCTCAGCGGTCCCTTGACGAGCACCCGCATCGCAATCTTGACGTCCTCGCTGACGTGAGGCAGTGCAATCTCACCCATGTTCATGGCGAGACTGACGATCAGTGAGATCAAGAGGATCAGAGCTGCCGACATGAGAATTTCCGGAGCCGCAGCCATCAGGATGCCCGCAATCAAAATCGTGGCGGAACCAGCAACCAACGCCTGGACCAACAGGTGCCACAGGAAAAGCGGGCTTTGCCACAAGTCGCGACCTTTTGCCTGAGCAAATAGAAATGCCGAATAACAGGCGCTGCCGACCGCGAACGCGGCAGCGAGCCATTGCAACACAACCGGCACGGAGTTGTTGAGCATTCCGCACAGCAACCACCCAGCGGCGAGGGCGCCATAGCCGAGTAAGAAGTAGGTACCAATGACCAGCCATGAACAAAAATTAGGCTTAGTAATAAGGTAGAAGAAACGATCGGGACGCTTCAGGTCGAAAATGAGCAGAGAGCTGGTCGCCGCAAGGCCGGCGAGCGCCAGGCTCGGACAGACGATGTGGAATAGCGCCGAGGCAGAGGCGGCGCTCAGACTTAACAGGACTGCCGCGACCAGCAACACTCCCGCTGCAATCGCCTTCGTCCAAAGATAAGCGGCGATCTTCCAACCCCAGGGTGCGGGGTGGGGCACGTCGTAGACTTCGCGGGCCAGAGCTCGTGCAAGATTGCTTACTTCGCTGGCGGTCCCTTGCGCCTCTCCCTGGCGCCGGTCCGAAGCGAAATAGGGATCGTTACGCGAGATCCGGGTTGGCTCCAGCAAATCGCCTTCAATCCCGACGTAAAACAGCTTGGGCTGCGTGCCCTTCTGAGGCTTGCGCACCGAAACTTTCTGGGTCGCCACGACACGACTGACGTTACTGCCAGGATTGTCCAGATCCCCGGCGAGAATCGCCTGGGTGGGACAGACGATCACGCACGCGGGTTCAAGGCTCATCTCCACGCGATGCGCGCAGAAGTTGCACTTGGCCGCGGTGTTGTTGTTGGGATCAATGTAGAGGGCATCGTACGGACAGGCCTGCATACAGGCCTTGCAACCGATGCAGCGCCGGTTATCGAAATCGACAATGCCATCGTCTCGCCGGTAGAGGGCGCTGGTGGGACAGATTTCTGTGCAAGGAGAATCGTCGCAGTGGTTGCACCGCATTACCCCGAAGTGGCGTGAGGTATGGGGGAACTCGCCCTTCTCGATATGTTTTACCCAGGTGCGAAAGACACCGACCGGCACCTGGTGTTCCTCTTTGCACGCGACGGTGCAGGCATGACAGCCAATACACCGGTCCTGATCGATGACAAATCCGTATCGCATCTATTGTCGTTCACTCTCCGGTCGCATGACAGGAAACATTTCAGCTTCGACATCATAGCTGATCCTCGAGCGTCCCAGCCTCTAGGTCGGGTCTTGCCAACGGCGGTCGGCAGATTTCTTATTGCCCTGGGTATCGGTTACCGTGACCATAAGTTCGTGCTGTAGCAGAGGGCTCGCATCTCCGGCGTGCAGAAACTGCCGTTCGTAAGAGACGCTGGGCGGATCGACCTCATCGTCGCCAATATCGAATCCATCGAGATTGGTCGTGACGTGGGCGATCACTTCATTTTCTACCGCTTCGACCCCGACCGTAATATCGTTTCCTGCGATCGCTCGATTGTGCTGGATGGAAAACTTCATAGATTCCTGGCCCCTCGCTGATGGAAAAATATAACAGTCCACAATGAGTCATGCCACAAAGACCGTGGCTGCCGAGCCAGGTTCGGGAGCGAACCGTTTCTGCATTTGTTCTCATTGCCCAAGACGACTAAGATGAATTCGTCCCGATCGACCGCGCAACGGAGGAAATGATGAAGACCGTGTTTTCGATGATCGTCCTGATTCTGATCGCTGGTGCTTTGACTCTGCCGGCGCATGCGCAGGAAATGACCAAGAAAGATGCCCCACCCAAGCCAGCTTTGAGTCCATCGCAGGTCGTGCTCGATTCGTGGAACGATGTTGGACGAAAGCTGATCGCCATGGCGGAAGACTTTCCCGAGGACAAGTATGACTTCAAGCCCACTCCGGCGCAGCGCAGCTTCGCCGAGCAACTGCTGCACGCTGCCGGCGCGAACTATTTCTTCACCAATCTCACTTTGGGTCTAAAGCCGCCCGCAGAAGAAGACCCGAAGCGTGACCAGTACAAAACCAAGGCAGACGTCGTCGCCTTCGTGAAAAAGTCGTTTGCGGACGGCGCGGCGGCTATCAAGACGAAGGGCGATAAAGGCATGGCCGATCTGGTAACCGACCCTGACAGCCACCAGCAGGTCCGCGTGTCCGACCTGGCGTACGGCTTCATCGAACATTCTGGAGAGCACTACGGCCAGCTCGTCGTCTACTACCGTTTAGCGGGCCTGGTGCCGCCGGAGTCGCGTCCGAAGAAATAAGTCGCGCAGCATGCCGTGTAAGTCTCCGTAACGTGAAGAACGACGGGAACGAAGTTAGTCCCGCCCGTCTGATCGATTCGGAACTGTCGGCTACACGAGGCCAGCGCAATCGTCGTCTCCGCCGTGTTAATATTACGCGAGACGTGCATCAGGACCGCTGCCCCAAACGTCCGAGCCGATTAAGCGATTCGAGCGTACAATTTCAAGATAGGTACCGCGATTGTAAGCCACGCCCGTGGCGACAATCGGATGCAGGTAGTTGATTTGACAAACGCCGGAGAGGTGGCCGAGTGGCTGAAGGCGGCGGTTTGCTAAACCGTTATACGGGCTAACACCTGTATCGGGGGTTCGAATCCCCCCCTCTCCGCCATTACTTTAGTTATCTAGTACTTGCAAGCCGGTGATACCTACACTGAGTCTGCGGGGTATACCTTTTTCGGTTGCCCCGGCAAAGGAGCAGTGGCAGGTATGGCCGAATGGCGCGATGTTTCAGGGTACGTCTATCAGGTTTCCGACGAAGGTCAAGTTCGGAACACCCACACCAACAAGATTCTTCAGCCCGTCAAGATGAAAAATGGGCGACTCCACGTCACCCTTTCGAGCGACGGATTCCAACGCAAATGTACTGTCCACAGCCTAGTTGCCGCCGCCTTTCTGGGCATGAGGGGGCCGGGACAGGAAGCAGCCCACAAGGACGGAGACTATACCCATAACCACGCTTCGAACCTCGAATACCTGACTCGTCAAGAGAACCAAAAGCGGTTCGTCATGAGATCCGGCGGCTATTCGGTCCATCTAACGAAGAGAGTGCAGACCGCCGATGGCTTGCGCTACTGCGCTGTGGCACAATCTGCGAACGGACGAGTCAAGCCAGATGTAGTGCTGGTCAGCGGGAAGGAGGAGCGACATCCCGAGGGTGCGTACTATCTGGAATGGCGAGAACATAACAAGAGAGTCCGGCTATCGGTTGGCAAAGACGCCGCTGACGCCAGCGGTCGACGCCAGCGCAAAGAAGCAGAGCTTCACGCCCTGAACAACGGTGTCGCTGTGGTGCCTGAGATTGGCGACAACGGTCACCGTTCAGTAGCAGCGGCGGTCGCTGAATACCTAGAGGAAACCAAACTCAGCAAGAAGCCGAAGACATTCGCGGCCTACGGCACGGCTCTCGCGTACTTTGTGGACTGCTGCCCCAAGCTCTATTTGCAAGACATTGAGCGGAAAGACCTACTCAAGTTTTGCGCGTTCCTGAGAGACGAAAAGCAGCAGGCACCGCGTAGTGTGTACAACAAGTTCGAGAACCTCATGACGTTCTTGAAGGCGAATGGGATTCGCGGGCTGGTCAACAAAAATGACTGGCCGCGATTCGTGGAGGAAGAGCCGGAAGTGTACGAGAAGGAAGAACTCGACACCTTGTTCGCAAAGTGCAGTTCAGATGAGCGCCTGTGGTACGAGTTTTTCTTGATGACGGGGATGCGTGAGCAGGAAGTGATGCACACTTACTGGACAGATGTGAATCTCACATCTCACGCCGTCCGCGTCAGCCACAAGCCCGACCTTGGCTGGACCCCGAAGGCGTACAAGGAACGCGAGATTCCTATCCCTGCCAAGCTGGTGAAGAGTCTGAAAGCGTTGAAGGCGAAGTCCGACAAGACGTGCAGTTTAGTGTTCCCCACTACCGGATGCAACCCTAAGCTCGACTTCCTCGACTGCCTCAAGGCTGTTGCGGAACGTGCCGAACTCAACCCGGATGGTTTCTGGCTGCATAAGTTCAGAGCCACCTTTGCCACGTGGTCTCTGTGGGCTGGAGTTGACTTGCGGACTGTCCAGCAGTGGCTTGGGCACTCGGATATGGAAAGCACGATGCGGTATCTGAAGCCGTCTCGGAGCCAGCAAGTGCGGGAGAAGGTGAACGAGATTTTCGCGTAGGCACGCTGGGCAGTCATTTTTGGCACACAATCGCAGAGGACGAGTCAGGTACAGCGGTTTTCAAGTTCACAGGTGAGTTCTGAACCGTTATGAAAATTCTCTACTCTACATGATTCTTCAACCACTTACCAGCATCTCGATTTGCTCCGTTTTGATCCAATCTGCTCGGTTATGAACACAGAACTACTACAGTTTTACTACAGTGACGAAAGAAGTGAGGGCTCAATGAGCGTAATCGAGATGTTACGACAGCGACCTAGCTTTCTCGACCGACAAGCATTTAGAAGCGGACGGAAAACCCGGCTACTGCATAATCTCAAACACCGAGCCTTGGGTTGAATAGCCTGACGTCGTTCCGTAAAGATTTCCCGCTGCGTCGAAGACCAGATTGCCAAGGGGTTGCGATCCCGGATGGTCTAGAAAAACGTGTAGTAGCTTCTCATTCCACCCACCCTTTAAGTTTGGTACCAGTTTGAAGACAACCCCACAGCCCAAAGGAGCGCAGGGGCCGCCGCCGCCCAGTTGGGCAGTGCCGTAGAGGTTTCCTGCGTGGTCGAAGATCAAAGTGTCGAATGGGCGTGCTCCGCCCCGGACGTCGAACGATAGGAGCACTTTCTCCTTCCAGCCTCCTCCCGATTGCGGAGATATCTCGAACACCACACCACATCCCATTTGGGAGCATTGGTTGTTGCCGCCATTTTGTGTCGTGCCATAGAGATTTCCCGATTGATCGAGAACCAAACCACCAAATGGGTAAACTCCGTCCGCGCCACCTGCGAATGAATGGAGAACTCTCTCCTTCCAACTTCCGTCTGATTCCAGAATTAGCTTGAAGGCTACTCCCAAATCGTTAGCGCCGCCGAAGAAAGTCGTCCCGTAAAGATCGCCCGCTGCGTCAAAAATTACTCCGTCGTATGGACCATTCCCATCGTTACCTCCAAAGCCATATAGCACGCTCTGCGTCCAACTTCCGTCGGAGTTGGGTGTTAGTTTGAAGACGGTCCCCCCACCGTGAGGACCAGCGAGCAGTGTCGTGCCATAGAGATTTCCCTTGTGGTCGAAAATCAGGGTTCCATGAGGTGTGCTTCCGTCAAGGCAGTCGCCCGTGCAGAAGGTATAGAGCACACTCTCCGTCCAGCTTCCATCCGGGTGTGGCATCAGTTTGAAGACAACGCCACGGCCATGATTGGCACCGCCATCTGTCGTCGTGCCGTAGAGATTCCCTGCTGCGTCGAAAATTACGCCCGACATAGGGCTGCTTCCGTCGCCACAGCTCGTGACGGAGCAGAACGTATAGAGCGTGTTTTCTGTCCAGCTTCCATTCGGGTTCGGCGTCAACTTGAAGACGACGCCCGCAGTGCCGGAACCACAACACTTCACCGTCGTGCCATAAAGATTACCTGCTGAGTCGAGAACCAACCCGGAAACGGGGTTACCTCCATCATGACCATCGGTGAATTTGTGCAGTGTTTTGAACTTGTTTTGTGCCCATGCACCCGAAGTCCACACCAGAACTCCTACGACGACCGCAAGCAAAATTCTAAGTGCCAGCAATCTTCGGTTGAACGACATAAACCCCCTCGTTGGGCAGGTCCTCGGAATCAAGGTCGAGGAGTACGAAACTGCCCGTTACGCCTCGACATCTTATGCTAGAAACATCGTCGAGAAAAGCTGAGTGCTGAAATCAGGCCATTTCACTCAAATCCCCTCAGGG
>Ga0206817_1103_pt1 | contig 26860 bp, 24 predicted proteins | sample Alteio_BWOrgCont_89_FD_152873 | JGI IMG/M metagenome (GOLD analysis project Ga0206817, IMG submission 152873) | Enriched cells from forest soil in Barre Woods Harvard Forest LTER site, Petersham, Massachusetts, United States -... | ecosystem: Environmental > Terrestrial > Soil > Temperate forest >...
ACACAAACCCGTGATTTTACCTATGTCAGCGATGTAGCAGACGCCTTTGTCACCGCAGGTTTTTCTTCAGTAGAGGGGGAAATTTTTAATGTCGCAACCGGCAAACCTCAAAGTGTCAATAAATTAGTTTCCCTATTAGGCGGAGAAATAGTTTATATCCCCAAAAGGCCTGGGGAACCAGATTGCACGTGGGGCGATGTCCGCAAAATTCAGTCACAATTAAACTGGCAGTCCAAGGTCTCCTTTGAAGAAGGGGTGCAGAAAATCCTTGAACATATTGAATATTGGCGTCAGGCGCCGGTATGGACGCCGGAGAATATTAAGGAAGCAACCCAGGATTGGTTTAAATATTTAGGACAGGCAAAATAAGAAAGGGTATGAACCATGAGTCAGATTAAAACGATTTTAGTTACTGGTGGGGCAGGTTACGTTGGAGCTATCTTGATCCCTAAGCTTTTGAATAAAGGCTATAAGGTGAAGAATTTGGACCTTTATACCTACGGTGAAGATGTTTTTGATGATATTAAGGATAAATCCAATTTGACCGAGATCAAAGGGGATATCTGCGACGTGGCTCTTCTAGAAAGTTCTCTGAAAGGCTGCGATGCAGTGATCCATTTGGCGTGTATCTCCAATGATCCTTCCTTTGAATTAAATCCGGGTTTAAGTCTTAAGGTCAATTATGAAGCTTTTGAACCCTTGGTGCGCATATCCAAAAATAATGGCGTCAAAAGATTTATTTATGCCTCAACCTGTTCAGTGTATGGGGTTAGCGATGCTCCTGAAGTGACTGAAGACCATCCGCTATTACCGATCACGGATTACAACAAATTTAAAGGCATGTGTGAACCAATCCTAGCGAAATATCAATCGCCAGATTTTACCACCATCACCATTCGTCCAGCCACGGTCTGTGGGTATTCTCCCCGTCAGCGTTTTGATCTGACCGTGAATATTTTGACCAATCACGCCTATCATAATAACCGTATTAAAGTTTTTGGTGGCAGTCAAGAGCGTCCGAATATCCATATCGAAGATATTACGGATTTATATGTGCAGTTATTAGAAATGCCGGAGTTAAAAATAGCCGGTAAAATTTATAATGCAGGCTATCAAAATCGTGCGGTCGGTGATATTGCCTTAATCGTGCAAAAAATCGTGGCTCAAGAATTTCCACAAAAGCCGCAGCCTACCATTGAGGTATTGCCGTCGGATGATATCCGTTCTTATCGGATATCATCGGAGAAAATCAAACGGGAGTTAGGTTTTGTGCCTAAACATACCATTGAAGATGCGGTACGAGATTTGCTCAAGGCTTTCAAAGCCAACAAATATCAGGACCCTATGAATAATCCGAAATATTTTAATATTAAAATGCTTAAGTCCATGGAAACGGAAGCCAAGGTCTGATCATTTATGAAGGCCGCACAACTAAATCAATGAAAAAACCAGTGGAATTTTTATGAAGGCTGCCCAGTATGATCTAGTTGGGATGGTGTCTTCACTATCAAAAAAATACGTCCCTGGCAGCAAGAAATACGAAGTCGTAAAAAAAAAGGCCCGGCTAGAAGCTGAAAAAGTTTTCGGGGAAAAAGCTCCTCAAGGGCCAGTGGTTTTAAAGCCTTTTGGGAAGATCGTTTTTCCGTTCTATCCGATGGGTAGCAATGTGTCTTCGATCAATCTTTTTGACCTGGATGAATTGATCATTTTTAGTTTTTACTGGCAGAACCGTGGCCGTTATAAAAATGTCGCGGATATTGGGGCTAATATCGGGCTTCATTCGATCCTGTTGAGTCGTTGCGGTTTTAATGTGCGTTCGTATGAGCCTGATCCTGAGCATTATAAGATTTTGAAAAAGAATCTCTCAGTTAACCAATGTCAACATGTCAGTACCTTTAATGCCGCTGTTTCAAGTGTGGCCTCGACCAAAGAATTTGTCAGGGTTCTGGGCAATACCACAGGCAGTCATTTGGCGGGATCGAAAAAAGATCCATACGGAAAGCTTGAACGTTTTTTAGTAGAGACCCAATCTATCGTAAAGATCATGCGCTGGGCGGATCTGATTAAAATTGATGCCGAAGGGCATGAGAAAGACATTATTCTGGCAACCAAGCCCGTAGATTGGCAAGGCAAAGACGCCATGGTCGAAGTTCAAAATAAAGAAAATGCCAAGGCCATCTTCGATCATTTTAAAAATAGCTCCATTGGACTTTTTGCCCAAAAGAAGGAATGGGCTAAGGTGGTCACAGAAGATGAGATGCCAAATGGATATAAAGAAGGATCGCTTTTGATCAAGGGATCAATACAGGAGGAATAAATGAAGGGTATTTTAACAGGTGCTGCTGGTATGCTGGCTGCGGAAGTAGGGCCGCAATTAAAGAATAGTGGTTTTGAGCTCACCAGTATCGATATTAATCAGCGTCTTACTGAGATTGAAAAATTGGATATCACCGACAAAGATGCTTTATTTAAATTGGTTGAACGTGTGAAACCTGGATTTATTTTTCACCTCGCTGCTGAGACCGATGTTGACCGTTGTGAACGTGAGCCAGACCATGCCTACAAGGTCAATACCATCGGCACAGAGAATGTGGCCTTGGCTTGTCAAAAATATGGTGTCAAATTGCTTTATGTTAGTACGGCGGGAGTATTTTTTGGTGATCAACAAGATCCTTATACCGAATTTGACCATCCCAGGCCTGCGAATGTTTATGGTCACAGCAAATTGCAAGGAGAGGTGATTGTCAAGAATTTGCTGTCAGAGTATTTTATTGTGCGCGCCGGCTGGATGGTGGGAGGCTGGGAAATCGACAAGAAATTTGTCTATAAAATTGTTCAACAGCTTAAAAGTGGGGCCACGGAATTAAAGGTGGTTTCAGATAAAATTGGCAGCCCCACCTTCACGAAAGACTTTGCTAAAAACATAGTGCCTTTAATTAAATCCGAGCGTTATGGACTTTATCATATGACCAATCAAGGTTCCGGTTCACGTTATGACATTGCTTTAAAGATTGTGGAATTGATGGGGTTCAAGGACAAGGTCAAGGTGCATGCTATTAATTCAGCACAGTTTCCTCTGCCTGCTCCTCGGGCCCGTTCGGAGATGATGCGTAATTATCACTTGGATCTTGTTGGCCTTAACCAAATGCCTCATTGGGAAAAATCTTTGGAAGAATATATTCGGGCCAATAAAAACCGATGAAACGGGTCAGTGTCATCATTCCTGCTTACAACAAAGCAGAATATACACGACGGACAGTAGAGAGTGTTTTAGCGCAAACCTATCCTAATATTGAAATACTCGTGGTGGATGATGGGTCTAAAGACACTACGGCGTCTGTGATGGCCCAATATGGAAACCGTATTCAATATATTTTAAAGATTAATGGTGGTGCTTGTAGCGCGCGTAATGAAGGTATTCGTCGCTGCAGCGGAGAATACGTGGCTTTTTTGGATTGTGATGATCTTTTTTGTCCAGAGAAGATCGCGCGTTGTGTCGAATGTTTAGAGAAAAATCCGAAAATTGGATTTGTGTACACGGCTGCCTATTTTATCGATGAGAACGACCGTACTGTAGGACTTTACAATCATCCACGCAGTCAGCAGGGTCCTATTATTGAGAAGTTGATTTTGGAAAATTTTATCTGTAATTCGACAGTAATGGTAAGAAAACCTGTCCTAGACCGGGCGGGTTTTTTTGATGAGAAAATATTCACTCCAGCTGATTGGGACATGTGGCTTCGGTTATCTGAAATCAATGAAGCGGCATATATAGCAGAGCCTTTGACGAAGTACCGTGTCACAGATAATTATATTTTCAATCGGCTCGACCAGGCCCGCCAGGAAGAAATGTACATGCTAGAAAAGTTCTTTGATCATTACATGGCCCCTGCAATGTTAAAACAAAAGGCCTACTCTAATTATTATTTGCGTTTCTCATTCTGTGCGTTCATTAAAAACGATTTAAAGCTTTTTTGGTCTGATTGTCTCTCCTCGCTGAAGTATTGGCCTTGGAATATCAAAACCTGGGCAACGATTATTTTGAGTGTACTTCTACCGGGCTGGTTAAAGAAGGATTTAGAGAAAAAAATTTTGAGGAACGTTAAAAATGATTGAAGGAGTACAAGTTAAACCATTAAAAATTATCCCTGATGCCAGGGGTAAGCTTATGGAAATGCTGCGTTGTGATGATCCTATGTTTGAAACTTTTGGTCAAGTGTATTTTACGACGGCCTTGCCAGGGGTCATTAAGGCCTGGCATCACCATCAACAACAGGCAGATAATTTTATTTGTGTGGCTGGTCGTGCCAAGGTGGTTTTATACGACGCCCGTGAAGCTTCTTCTACTTTTAAAGAAACCAATGAATTTTATTTAAGCCTGGATGAGCCTAAATTGGTGCACATCCCCATCGGTGTATATCATGGCTTTAAATGTGTCAGTACAACCGAATGCATGATCATCAATGTGATAACCAAGGTTTATGATTATAAAAACCCGGATGAGTTTCGTCTTGATGCTTTTGATCCTCAAGTGGGATATGATTGGAAGAAAGACTAGGTAGAGATTATGGTGCAGAAGAATATCATTGATTTATGGATCAGCCGGTTGGCCATGGGCTTGATTTTTTGTTATTGCCTGGGGGCTTTTCTATATGGGCCTTGCTTTGCTCAAATCCATGTGACCTTAAGATTTTTGCCTTTTCCAATTTTTATTGGTGAGATTCTTCTTTTGATTTGTTTGGGCATTTTTTTGATTGCGGTAGAGGGGTCTCAATTATTTGGACGGCGTTTGGTTTTATGGTTGAGCCTTTATTTTGGTTGGGTATTTTTTAAATCTTTTTTTAATTATATTCATGATGGCCCCTTGACCTGCCGTAATGCCGCACTTTTTTATTATCCTGTATTTGCTGTTTTTACTTATTTTTTCTATCAAAAAGCTAAGCTTCCCGTTCAATGCTTGATGGCCTTAGGCGCACTGGCCACGGGGATTTTATTATTTAAAATTGTGATTAGTTATTGCTGGTGGACTTCCGCGGTTGTGGTTGCCATTGCTATTTGGAATATCAGGAATATCAAATGGCGCTGGGTTGCCGGAGGATTATTAGCCATCATTTTCCTATTAGCCAAGGACTATATCTATCATAGCTCACGTTCACACGTTATCAGTTTATTTGTTTCAATCTTATTCCTGGTATTTTATTTGGGGATGTTATTTTCCCGACGCAAGAACTTTAGTGTCCTTGGTTTTTTATTAGTGGGATTGGTTCTTTTCATTGTAGGTTTTTTTGTTTTTTCATACAAGACTGATATAGAATCAATGACATCTTTAAATAAAGTGTTCAATACGTTCAATTATTTTGATCATATTTATCAATCCGCTCAAAAGAATTACGTCCCTTCACAGCTTGAGGTCCATCTTTACAATGAAAAGAGATTTGCATCCGGAGTACCAGACTTATCAACAAATCCAGTAATGATTTCACCAGAAATATCGGTAAAATCTGCAAAACCTGCAAAACCTGCGAATTTAGAATTACCATGTTCTCTTAAAAGTATCGGTCATCGTATTATCCATGGTCGGAGATTGGAAGAACGTTCTTTTAGTTTGGATGAAAATAATATTATTTTCCGGCTTTTTGTATGGCGAGATATGGGTGTTGAATTTTTAGAAAGCCGCAATCCACGGGTATGGTTGACGGGTTTCAGTTTTGGCCATCCCCAACGATCAAGGTCCATTGAAACCTTAGGCTGGGCAAGCTCAGAATGGAGCAGGGATGGTTGGATCACGCCTCATAATTCGTTTTTTCATATCATTTATCGTGCCGGTATTTTAGGAATCATATTGATCATCATTTTATTTTGCATGTTGATCAAGCTTACCAAGAATTTCTTTAATTTGAATTCCGTGGAAGGTGGCTTGTTGATTAGCATCTTGATTTATTGGTTGGTCTTGTCCAATTTTCTGGTTATTTTGGAATTTCCCTATAATGCCATCATTTTCTGGTCGATATTTGGTATCACTTGGGGCTACTGTCATGAATTGAAAACCAGGGATTTAAAGCAATAAAAAGAGGAATTATATTATGGTCAAAGGCGCATCATATTTAGTCACGGGGGGGATGGGCTTTATCGGCAGCAATTTTGTACGGCATCTTTTTAGCACGGGTGAAGCTGTTCATGTGCGTGTTCTTGATAAATTGACCTATGCCGGTAATCGGGCAAATTTAAAAGAATTCCAAGACAGAAAAGATTTTCAGTTTATCAAGGGGGATATCTGCGATGCCACGGTGGTGAAGAAGGCCATGCAAGGGGTAGAGGTGGTGATTAATTTTGCGGCCGAGTCAGCCGTAGACCGTTCCATTGATGATCCACAATCCTTTATTAAGACCGATATTTTTGGGGTGTACACCCTCTTGGAAGAGGCTCGTCAGCAGCCTCAATTAAAACGATTCATCCAAATTTCGACCGATGAGGTTTATGGCCATATTTTAAAGGGGAGTTTTAAAGAAACATCAGAATTAAAGCCGCGCAATCCTTATGCAGCCTCCAAACTTGGCGGGGAGCGCCTGGCTTATAGTTTTTTTGAGACGTATCGATTGCCTGTGATCGTCACCCGGGCTTCAAATAATTATGGTCCTTATTGCTATCCTGAGAAAATCATCCCTTTATTTATCACCAATTTGATTGATGGTTTGCAGGTGCCGGTTTACGGCAAAGGCAATCAGGTGCGTGATTGGCTTTATGTGGAAGACCACTGCCGGGCCATTAAATTCCTAGCAGAGCAGGGTATTAATGGAGAGCTTTATAATATCGGTGGTGGACAGGAATGTGAGAACATTGAGTTGACGCGAAAGCTTATTAAGATTGTGGGTAAGGATAGCACTTCCATTAAATATGTGGAAGATCGGCCGGGCCACGATTTGCGCTACAGTTTGAACTCTTCCAAGCTGAAAAAATTAGGCTGGGCGCCGCAAGTGAAATTACGAGAAGGACTGTCCCGGACGGTGGAATGGTATTTGAAGAATGAAGCCTGGTGGCGCCCCTTAAAGGCCCAACTCGATCCGCGTTATTCAAGAGGTTTTTGGGGCGATAAAAAGTGACAAGAGAAAAGGTTTTGATTTGCGGGGTATTGCCGCCGCCTAACTTTGGCCACAGCATTATGTATCAGATGCTGATGAGGTCTTCCTTTCCGCGTTCCTTTGATACAAAATTCCTCGACCTGCATTTCTGGAGCTATGGCACGCATAAAAAAGTCACTATCGAAAAACTATTCAAGATGGTCAAGTATTATGCGCAATTACTTTTGCTTCTGATTTTCTGGCGGCCTAAGTATGTTCTCTACAATAGCAGCTTCTATCCATTGCCGTTTTTAAAAGACCTCTTGTTTTGTGGGACAGTGATTGTTTTAGGGAGTAAGCTCGTCATTCATGACCATGGCCAATATGTAAGGGAATTGGATGAGTCCTTAAGCGGATGGAAAAAACAAGCCCTGCGTTGGAAACTCCAGAAGATGCACGCTAGCATTATCATGGGGGAGAAGGTGCGTCAGGACTATGAAGGCTTGGCCGATCAGAAAAAGATTTTTGTGGTACCAGGTACGGTGGAAGACACGATCAATATTAAAGTAGAGGCGCCTAAAGAACCAGCAAAAATCAATGTTCTATATTTTTCTTACATGAGTCGATTGAAGGGCATTTATACTACCTTTGAGGCTGTGCCCATGATGTTGGAAGTAAATTCTAATATCATGGTGACCTTTGGTGGTCCTTTAGAAAATGATGAAGTCAAAAATGAACTTGAAGCCTTGCAAAGGAAATATCCATCCCGCGTGCGATACATGGGCTATGTGGAAGATGTGGTAACACGTACGAAAATTTTTAGGCAAGCCGACATTTTTATTTTTCCAACAAATCGAGATGTGTTTGGACTAGTGCTCTTGCATGCTATGGCAGAAAGTCTTCCTATTGTAGCTTCTCGTGAAGGGACCATACCTGAAATTGTTCCAGATGGCACCAACGCCTTGCTTTTAGAGAAAGGTAATGCAAAGGCCTTGGCTGAACAAGTGCTTTTATTGACTGGTAATGAACATTTACGCATTGCCTTGGGAGTGGCCAACCGTCATCGTTTCGAAGAAAAGTATACTTTAGAAAAATACGGGGAAACCATGGTCAAAGTTTTTGAAAAAATGGAAAATCTCTAAGTGTTTCTTTTAATATGAAAGTAATCAGCCTTGCCATCTTCATTGCTGCTTTTTTCTTATTAAGGCCGTATGCTCTTCAAGATAATGGGATGTGGTATGCAGGGGACGATTATCATTATTTTGCTGAATCATCAGCTCTGGCATTTGGCCAGTATCCTTCTTATCAACATGAGTTTCTTCTCCCTCATGTCAGGACGCCACTTACCTCTGTAGGGCCAGGTATTCTGGCTGCTCCTTTTGTTTTTGTGTTTTCGTTTTTTGACCGTTGGGAAGGTTCAACAATCGCAGATCATAGAACTTATGATAATGTGGAAAGAAGCTGGTCACAATTTGGCTTTATAGTATCGAGTGTTTTTTATTTATCGCTGGGATGCTTACTGCTGTATGTCACTTGTTTAGAATTTGGAAGCTCTTGGGAAGCATCATGGGCTGTGATATTTATGGTCATCTGTCAGGGGATGCCGCTTTATTCTTTTCGTCGTCCGATCTTCAGTCACGCCACAGAATTCTTTATTCAAAGCCTTATGATTTATCTTTTTCTACGGGATTCAAAATTGAATGGCCAGTTTATCAATCATTGGCTTAAATTTGCCGGCATAGGGGCTTTGGTGGCCATGCTCTTTTTAGTGCGCTACAATAATTTTGCCATTGCGATCACCTGGTTATTGTTGTTCTTAGCTCCGATGATTTCTAAAAATCTTCAGAAATTATTATCGTTGGCAGCTGCCTTGCTGGCTTTTTTTTTCGTGACTTTCTTTTTTAAAGTTTGGCCTGAATTGTACAACCATTTTCACGCGTATAAAGACCCCTTAAGTTTCATTAGGGTTTCCACTCCTGCCGGTGAAATTCTAAAAAGGGTAGTTCACATATTTTTTGGTCTCGATTGGGGATTCTTATGGACGGCCCCATTTTTGATATTGGGAGTTTGGGGATTGATAAAATACCACATAACTATTAAAAGAAAACTTTGCCTGATAGCGTTACCTTTATTGATCAATTTTGTGGTGATCGTCCTTTTTGGCACACAGGGAGGCTGGTATGGATACCGTTATTTCATCGCGTCTGCTTTTCCAGTCTTTGTTATACCTTTGACTGTTCTTCTGGGACATTGCCGACAACACTATGGTCAAAAAATTCTTTGGATTTTTATTTTAATTTCTCTTTTCCCTATTTTTTCGATGTGGTGTTTTGAAGGCAATGCTACCACCCTTACTCTTCATTTGATTCCTCAATATTTTGGGCGTGTCGACTGGAGCAATAATACCTATCAGATTTCTGTTTGGAGAACCTTGATGAGCATACATCAAGCCCTGCTGGTATTATTTAAAGGAGGACCGTATTATATCCTTTATCTTTTATCTCTAACTAAGATATTGCCGCAACATGTCGTTCACAGCATGGAATTTTCTCTTAAATTTCCTTATTATGAGTGGAAGATTCTTTTTAGGGTATTGGTCATATATTTAGTGCCATGGACGGTGTGTGCTAAACCTGTGGTCGATTTTTTTTCAAGGACGGAGCCATCGATTCTTAAGGAATAATTCCACCAAATTTATAGTCATTGACTTTGTTTTGGCCTTCTTTTAGAATGCCCATCGATTGACAATAGCCTAATGTAGCAAATCACATTTTCAAAAATAGGTAGGGGAATCCTGTCAAAGTCAGGAACGGTCCCGCCGCTGTAGCCCCGCCCTTGGGCAGGGGGAGTCAGAACGCCAACCTATTTGATGCCATGAACCACCGCGAGAGACGGCAAGGAATGATATAAGGATCGAGTCAGGGTAAAGTCCTTAAATTCTTACCAAAAGAATTTAAGGGCTTTTTTTATGACCAAACTGAAAGTATGACCAAAATTTATTTAATCAGGCATGGTCAGACGGATTTCAATCTGCATCGAAGGTATTGTGGGTGGACGGACATTGATTTAAATAATCAAGGCCGCTTGCAAGCAGAAAAATTGGTCGCGCAGTTTGAGACCATTGATATTGATATTGTTTGTGCTAGCCATCTCAAAAGGGCTGTGCAAACAGCCCGGATTATTTTTCAACACCAGGATCTTTATCTGGAATCTGATTTTGCTGAAATGAATTTTGGAATTTTAGAGGGAATTACGGCGGATGAGGCTATGGCAAAATTCCCGGATATCTATGACACTTGGGTCCATTCGCCTTGGGAAGTAACATTAGACGCAGGGGAATCTTTTCAGGAATTTGCCCAACGGGTCAGGAGAGGTTTTTCGTTATTGTTATCCAGGTACAAAGGCAAGGCTATTGCCCTGGTCTCTCATGCTGGCCCCATACGCCTGATGCTTTGTGATTATTTTAAACGTCCTCAAGAAGATTTTTGGTCTATTCCCCAAGAGAATGGATCAGTCTGCATGATTGAATATGAATAAGACAGTGTTAATTGTGGGTGGTGCTCGTAGCGGCAAAAGCAGTCACGCGGTTGAGATGGCTTCTTTGTCCAAGCAGGAGGTGGTGTTTTTGGCCACGTGTACTTTTCATGATGAAGAAATGGATGAGCGCGTCCGTCGGCACCAGTCTTCCCGTCCTGCGCAGTGGAAGACCATCAATGAAGGCATTCTCATTACCGAACGGATTGCAGAAAATAAAAACCAACAGATCCTTCTCATCGATTGTCTGGGCATGTGGGTGTTTAATTTAATGGAAAAGTATCCTGAAGATGGCGTCATTGAGGATGAATTTGCCAAATTGGTCAAGATTTTAGGCCAAGCCCAAGGAACGATCATTGTGGTGTCTAATGAAGTAGGATGTGGGATTGTGCCTGAGTATGCGTCTGCAAGAAGATATAGGGACCTTCTGGGGCGCCTTAATCAAATGACGGCCAGGGTCGTAGCAGAGGTCATTATGATGCAGATCGGAATACCAACGCGGCTAAAATGAACAGAGGAAATATGTCATTACTTCGTGAGACCATCAAAAAAATCGAACAGATAGACAATACATTGGCTGCCGAAACCCAGGAACGTTTGGATTTTTTGACTAAACCTCAGGGGAGTTTAGGCCGGCTGGAAGAATTGGCTAAACAAGTGGTTGAAATCACCCGTATCAAGAATCCGCAATTAAAGCACAAGGTAGTATTTGTCATGGCCGCTGATCATGGCGTTACCGAGGAAGCAGTGAGCGCCTATCCTAAGGAAGTCACACCTCAGATGGTTTACAATTTTTTAGCAGGGGGTGCAGGTATTAATGTTTTAGCTAGGCATGCTGGTGCACGTGTGAATATCTCAGATTTAGGAGTGGCGGTTGATTTAAATCCCCATGTGGAACTGCATATCCATAAGGTCAATTATGGTACCAAAAATATGGCCCAAGAAGCGGCCATGACAAAACAGGAAGCTATCCAGGCTATTGAAAATGGGATATTGACCTTTGAGGAAGAATTTAAGAAAGGCATCGATATTTTAGCCACTGGTGATATGGGTATCGGTAATACCACTGCCTCGGCTGCCATCATTGCCGTCATTACCGGTCGTCAGGTCGAGGAAATCACCGGCAGGGGAACAGGTATCGATGACGCTTCATGGAGGAAAAAAGTGGAGATTATCCAAAAGGCCATCCAGGTGAATAAACCTGACCCCAAGGATGGTATTGATATTCTTTTGAAGGTGGGTGGTTTTGAGATAGGGGGTCTGGCGGGTCTGATTTTAGCTGCCGCTGCCAAAAGACTGCCCGTCGTGATCGATGGGTTTATTTCTTCAGCTGCTGCGTTAATCGCCTATCGCATCGAGCCTAAGGTCAAAGATTATTTGATCGCTTCTCACTTGTCGCAAGAAAAAGGTCATCGCATCGCCCTTGATTATTTGGGTTTGAAACCTATTTTGGATTTGCATTTAAGGTTGGGTGAAGGTACAGGTGCTGCCTTGGCCTTCTCCATTGTGGAAGCTGGGGTCAAGGTGCTCAATGAAATGGCTACTTTTAAATCCGCCGGGGTTTCTGAAAAATCATGAAGACATTTTTGTTGGCCTTGCAGTTTCTGACCATTATTCCTTTGCGATTGAAATCAGAAATCAAGGCAGAAGATTATCGGTCGATTTTTCTATATTTTCCTCTGATAGGGGCTGTCATCGGTTTTTTATTGTGCCTGCTGGCATGGCTCTTGCGCGGCTTGCCGCATTTGGCTGTTGCGGCGCTAGTGCTGGCATTTTACACCGTTATCACCGGTGCTTTGCATGTGGATGGTTTTGCGGATAGTTGTGACGGTCTCTTGGCTGGTAAAACCAAGCAACGGCGACTTGAGATCATGCAAGATAGCCATATTGGTGCTTATGCCGCCGTGGGTGTAAGCCTGCTTCTTATTTTGAAATTCGCTTTTTTAGCTTCTTTAACCGAAATGGCATTTCTAAAGATCTTGTTTTTAATGCCTATGTTTAGCCGCTGGGTGCAAGGCCTGGTTTGTGCCACCAGTAAATATGCGCGTGCAGAGGGTAAATCAAATTTCTTTTTTCAGGCTGCATCGCAACGTGATGTTTGGTTAGGCGCTGTTTTTTGTTTAATCCTATTTTTCTTACTCATGAGGCTAAAGGGGTTAATTTTATTTTCCATGGCTGTTTTGCCCGTCGGTCTATGGGCTAAATTCGTTCATGGCAAAATCGACGGTATGACCGGTGATACGATAGGAGCTGCTAGTGAGATTGCTGAGCTTGGTATTCTTTTTTTTAGTCTTATTCTCATGGCCTAATAGTGCTCAATCTCAGGAAAGGCCACCAGAGCGGGTAATTTCCTTAGGGCCAGTCACCACTGAGGAAATCTATTTGTTATCAAGCCAGGATAAATTAGTCGCTGATACTATTTATTGCGTGCGGCCACCAGAGGCAAAATTGAAAGAAAAAATCGGGAGTATAGAGGATTTTAATCTAGAAAAGATTGTTTCTTTGAAACCAGATTTGGTCTTAGCCACCGAATTGACTAATCCGCAGGCCGTCGCAAAATTGCGTTCCTTGGGGGTAAGGGTTGAGAATATCCCGAATGCCAGAAATTTTGGAGATATTTGTCGCACCTTTTTGACCTTGGGTCGGTTGCTCGGCAAGGAAAAGCAGGCGCAAGCCATTATTGCCAAAGTTCAAGCGCAAGTGGAGGTTTTAAAAGCTGTGGTAGTTCATGCTCCCAAGGTGTCAGTCATCGTACAGGTGGGATCCAATCCCTTGGTGGTGGTGGGTAGAAACACCTTTCCCGATGATTTTATCCAATCCGCTGGTGGTACCAATGCCGTCAAAGCCCAAGGCTACTTGCAGTATTCCATGGAAAAAGTACTGGGGGATAATCCGGAGGTGATGATCATTTCCAGCATGGGATTTGACGGTGAACAAGAAAAAGCCAATTGGGAGAAATTCAGCATATTAAGCCCAGTGATCCATCATAAGATTTTTATTATTGACCAGTATCTTTTATGCAGCCCCACACCGGTGAGTTTTGTAGGTACCTTAAAGATCATGATCCATGATTTACATCCGGAGATTCGCTCATGAGACATGCGGCATGGATTTTTTGGATCCTTATCTTGGCGCTGGTGTTGGTGTTGGTCATGCTATTTTCTTTGTCTGTAGGAGCTGTTCCTATTCCCATTGATAGGATCATAGCCTTGTCTTTTCAGGGGGGCTCAAGCACGGAGCACAGCATTATTTTTGATATCCGTCTGCCTCGAATTCTTCTTGGTCTAGCCGTTGGAGGATCATTGAGTTTGGCAGGGGTCATCTTGCAGGGAATGTTTCGTAATCCGCTGGTTGAACCATATACACTGGGAATTTCAGGCGGCGCTGCTTTAGGGGTGGCGATGGTTTTAGGCCTCTCGTGCGCCAGTCATTTAACTGTTCCCTTGGCTGGGTGCTTGGGCAGTGGAGTAGTGATTGCCTTTCTTTATTTTTTGAGTTTTAACAAAGGCCGGGTTCGACTGCAGGGTTTGCTTTTAAACGGTGTCATGATCAGTTTTATCTCCTCCTCGATGGTAATGTTGTTGATGTCTTTGACTAATAGCGATAATCTGCAGGCTATTATTTTTTGGATCATGGGTTCCTTAGGCCAAACCGATCCAGTGCTGATTAAAATCATGTTGGCAGCATCTGTAGGTTTATTAGTAGTCTCGTATTTTTTCTGCCTGGATCTTAATGCTTTTGCGCTTTCAGACGATGAGGCTAGGCTCTTAGGGATACCCGTTGAGCGGACCAAGAAAATACTTTTCCTTTTGGCAGCTTTGCTTACAGGCGCCTGTGTGTCCGTTGCGGGCATCATTGGTTTTGTGGGCTTGGTGGTGCCTCATTTTGTCCGGCGGCTGGTAGGCTTTGACCATCGGATATTAATGATTGCCTCCTTTCTAGCGGGGGCCATTTTTTTAATTATCAGCGATACTATCGCCAGGATCGTCATTGCACCCTTAGAACTGCCAGTGGGTGTTATTACCGGTATTGTGGGGGGGAGCATTTTTATATATACCTTAGGATGCCAAGAGGATTCCCATGCTTGAATGCAGGCAATTGTCATGCGGATATGGAAAACTAAAGGTCATTACCGAGGTGAGCCTTAAATTGGCTCCCCAAGAACTTTTGGCTATCATCGGGCCTAACGGTTCTGGCAAAACCACCTTGCTGCGGGCCATTTCTCGTCTCATTAAACCCATGACCGGAGGCATTTATTTGGAGGACCAAAATGTTTGGGAGATTGAGGCTTTGGATTTCGCCAAAACCGTGGCGGTGGTCTCCCAGTATTTGCCGTCGGTAGAAATGACGGTCGAAGATTATGTGCTTTTGGGTAGAATGCCGCATTTTCAAAAAATGCAGTTTATAGAGACCCCCAAGGATCTACAAGTGGTCAATGAATGCATGCAGATGACCGATATTTTGCATTTGAAGGATAAAATTATCAACCGTTTAAGTAGTGGTGAGCGCCAGTTGGCCCAAATCGCCAGGGCTTTGGCCCAGTCACCAACCTTGCTTTTATTGGATGAACCCACCGCGCATTTGGATATCACCCATCAGGTGGTTATTTTAGATTTATTGAAGAAATTAATTTCCCAAATTAAGCTCACCGTGGTTATGGTCTTGCATGATTTAAATTTGGCTAGTGAATATGCCAGTTGTTTAGGCCTCATGAGTGCAGGACGCCTGATTAAGTTAGGAGCGCCTCATGAGGTCATTGATTATAAGATCATCGAAGAAGTTTATAAAACTAAGGTGGTAGTTGATCGCAATCCCGTATCTTCTAAACCGTGTGTCTTTATTGTGCCAAAGGAAGAATTATTAAAACATAGAAATCTGTAAAAATCCTGTGCAAGCTAAGGGAAACCGCGTGTAATCCGCGGGCAGTCGCGCTACGGTAAGGGCTATCCAAGCCATGAGTCCGAATACCCGCTTGCATTTGAATGCATCATTGTCGCGACGACGGCAGTTGAGGCGTATAAATTATTTTATACCCTTGAGCTGACTCAAGGGTTTTGTTTTTAGTGTTATCAAAGGAGATATGAATGAAAATAGTCTTTAGTTTTGCGGTTTTGATATTGCTATTAGGCAATGCCTGGGCCCAGCAAACGGTTGATTTAGGACAGATTATGGTGGAGTCATCCCGAAGCAATGACACGGTGAGTGACATGAATCAATCAGCGACAGTGATCACAGCGGATGATATTGCTAAATCGCCGGCTAAAAATGTCCTGGAATTATTGTCGTCGGCCCCAGGCGTTTTAGGTACCCAATTAAGCAGCATCAAAGACCAGCAGGTGGATATTGGTGGTTTTGGTGAGATCAGTCTGTCAAATACCTTGATTCTTGTCGATGGCAGGCGTTTAAATACTATTGATCTTGCTGCACCGGATTTAGCCCAGATTGATTTGAATGCGGTTGACCATATTGAGATCATCCATGGGGCAGGCACGGTGCTTTATGGGGACCAGGCGGTGGGGGGTGTTATCAATATCATCACCAAGAAGGGGAATAAAAACACCAAGCCGAGGGTGACCTTGAGCGATGAAGTGGGAAGTTATAAAACCACCAAGGAAGGTTTTGGGCTTAGCGGCGGCCTAACCAAATTAGCCTATCAATTTGATTACACACAGCAAAACAGCGATGGTTTTCGCACGGATAGTAATTATTGGGCCAATGATTATACGACCCGTTTGAATTATGATCCTACCGATGTGTTTGGCATTGATTTTTCGCAAGGCTATCATTTGGACCGCTATCGCCGTCCAGGAAGCATGACCATTGATGAGATCGATGCCAACGGGCCAAGCGGCATCGGTGCAGATTATGCTGGCGAGCATGGGACGACTTCAGATTCCTATTTTGATGTGACCCCACGTCTGAAATTTGATTTAGGGGATAGCTCAGGTGAATTCTCCATTTTTACTTCCGAGAGAAAAGATAATAATGAAGATGATTTCTCTCTTTTTGATTATTTTCTAAATTATACGACTAATTCTTATGAATTCCAACCTAAGCTGATCATCACAACGCCTTTGACCGATCGTTTAGATAATAAATTGACCTCAGGCTTTGATTACGCTTTGAATAAAGAGCAACGCATTTATACCAGCCAAACCGGACCTGGACCTTTTGACACTCTATATGCCAGTGAAAATACCAGCAGTCCTTATTTGATGGATGAGTTGACCTTGGATGATCATTGGTTATTCAACACCGGTGCTAGGGAAGAATGGGCCTATTATGTTTTTAATCAGACCGAGCAGGTTCCATCTAAATTCGAACTTGCGGATACCGCGCAAGGGTATGATGCGGGGCTTGGCTACAAGTATAATCCAAATTCCAAGGTCTATTTTGATTTCTCGCATTCCTTTCGTTTGCCGAACATTGACGAAATATTCCAGTATCCTTTTTTCGATCAAAGCAATTCGCTCATTCCGGCCCAGGCGAACCGCGATCTTAGAGGTCAAGTCGGCAATCAATACCAATTGGGCGTCAAAGATCAGAGTCTACCCAACACCCATCTAGGAGCGGCCTTTAGCATGGCTCAATACAGCCACGAAATTTATTTTGATCCTAATTTAATGGGTTCGGATGGTTTCGCTGGGATTAATACGAACTATGATAGGTTGACTAGGCACTATACCCAGGAAATGGATATGGCCTATGATTTATTCAATGGTCGATTGCAGCCATTTGCTAATATCACCTTTGAGCAATCGGAGTTTGTCGGTGGCCTTTATGCGGGCAACAAAATTCCTTTTGTGCCTGATCAGATCGCTCATGCTGGGATCAACTACAATCCTTTGCAAGGATTGAGCACTTCCATGACTGTTAATTTTGTGGGTAAGAGATTCTCTATTAGTGATCAAACAAATACATTGCCTAAATTAAAGAGATACGATACTGTAGATTGGAATATTAAATATGATTTTAGAAATATGGAAATCTGGTTTGCCCTGCGTAATATTTTCAATACGAAGTATGATGTCTATAGTACCTATGGGGTTAATTATTATCCAGCTCCTGGACGTAATGCGGAAGCAGGGGTTAAGCTAACGTTTTAGAAACAAGGGTTTGTATTTCCATGGCGCAATTCGATGCATTTTCTTCCGCTGACCAAAAAGCTGTTTATAAAGCCATTTATCAGCGACGGGATATTCGTAGGGAATTTTTACCTACGGATATCCCTCGGAAAACTCTAAAGAGATTGCTTACTGCGGCACACCATGCTGGCTCTGTTGGTTTTATGCAGCCATGGAATTTCATCGTCATCAAGAATCCTGCCGTAAAAAATCAAATCAAAGAAATTTTTCAGAAAGAAAATCAAAAAGCACTCAAGAATTATGTTGGACTCAAGCGCCAAAAATATGCTTCAATGAAGCTCGAAGGTATTGAAGAGACGCCTGTTAATATTTGTATTACCTGTGATTCAACTCGCGGAGGCCCGCATGTGCTGGGTCGTAATACGATCAAGCGGACAGATGTTTTTAGCACTTGTTGTGCCGTGCAAAATTTGTGGTTAGCCGCGCGGGCTGAAGGTATCGGTGTCGGTTGGGTGAGTATCATGAATAATCGTTTGCTTAAAAAGGTTTTGAATATTCCTCAGCATATCAAGCCAGTGGCATATCTTTGCCTTGGTTATGTGAAGAAATTCCCTTCAAGTCCCATGCTTGAAACTGTTGGCTGGCGTAAAAGACTTGATGTGCAAGAATTAATTTTCTGGGACAATTGGGGTAAAAACGGAAACAATGGAAAAAGCCATTTTTAATTGGAGTGGAGGCAAGGACTCTTCGCTTAGCCTGTATTATCTTTCCAGGGAACCCAAGGAATTTGATATCCGTTATTTGGTAACCTCGGTTAACTCCCAATACAATCGTATTTCCATGCACGGGGTACGTCAGGAGCTTCTAGAACAGCAGGCCCAAAGCATCGGGATTCCTTTATATATGCTGATGGTCCCTGAAATGCCAACCATGGAAACCTATAATGAACTCATGGAGCAAACTTTAAAAAAGTTCAGAAAAGAGGGTATCGATCGTTCTATTTTCGGTGATATTTTCTTAGAAGATTTAAAGAAATACCGTGAGGAGCGCTTAGCCAGAGTTGGTTTTAAAGGTGTTTTCCCGATTTGGAAAATCCCCACCAAACAATTAGTGCGGGAATTCATTGATCTGGGTTTTAAAGCAGTGCTAGCTTGTGTGGATGAAAAGGTGTTGGACCGCTCCTTTGTAGGCAGGCACATCGATGATGCCTTGCTCAAGGACCTGCCAGCGAGTGTCGACCCTTGCGGTGAAAACGGTGAGTATCATTCCTTTGTTTACGATGGGCCCATTTTTAAAAATCCTATTGCCTTTGATTTTGGTGATGTGGTTTATCGTAATTATACGGCTGCGGCCCAGGACCCAGCGGTGCATACAGGCTTTTGGTATTGCGATCTTATACCTAAGTAAATCCTGCATCCGCAACAATTTAAATCCCAAACATCAAGATCTCGGTTGGTAGCCCCTTTAATTAGTCCTTGGGTCCTTATTTTTTCTGATATATAATACACGCTTCGAATTATGCTTAAAACTATTTGTCTATTAGGTGTCAATATAAGTCGGATCAATTTGCCCCTTGCCACCCGGCAAATTATTGATTGGGTTAATAAAAAGCAAACTACCTACGTTTGTGTGGCGCCTGCGGCCACCTTGGTAGATGCAAGGCAGGATGAGGCCTATCGTAAGGTAGTCAATGAAGCGGGGATGGTGACGCCGGATGGAATGCCGGTAGTTTGGCTCGCCCGGTTACGTGGTTGTCCTGAAGTAGATCGTGTTTATGGTCCTGATTTAATGCGGGAACTCTGCGAGAAGGGCCAAGATACAGGCTTACGCCATTTCTTTTATGGGGCAACCCCGGAGACTTTACTGCGCTTAGAGCAGAAATTAATTGAGCGTTTTCCTAAGATCATGATTGCGGGCACCTATGCGCCTCCTTTTAAAAAAGGAATTTGGCAAGAAGATCCCAATATCATTGACCGTATCAATAGAGCTGAAGCTGATATTCTTTGGATAGGCTTAGGCTCACCGAAACAGGATTTTTGGATGAAATTACATCGGCCTGATTTAAAGGTCCCGGTGATGATTGGGGCAGGCGCTGCTTTTGATTTTTGCGCGGGAGTTAAACCTCAAGCTCCACGATGGATGCAGCGGTCAGGTTTGGAATGGATGTTTCGTCTGTGCTGTGAACCAAGACGTTTATGGAAAAGGTATTTAATCGGCAACAGTCTTTTTTTAATTTACGCTATCAAAGACTCATTAAAGAAATTTTAAAGTCATGAAAATAAGTCTAAAAAGAATATTTATCGTCTGTGTTTATGTTTTCATTGATATCATTTTTATCATCCTTGCCTTTCAGTTGGTGCTGCTGTTAAGGCCTCAAACGGTAATTTTTAAAGTTTGGTCAAAATCACTTTTTTCCGCTGCTGATCCTTACCGCATGCTGTTTATGGCCTGGACCATGCTCACGGTATTTTTTTATTATACCCATGGTCTTTATCAAACCCGTCGGGAGCAAGAAGAGAGTCTGGAAGTTTGGGAGGTTATCAAATCCTCTTGTATTTCGACTCTTGTGGTCATTTTATTGACCTTTTTGTTAAGGGTTGAGGATTTTCCTCGTAGCGTAATGATTTTAAATACAGTGGCGATCATCTTTTTTTCATCCATATGGCGGGTGATCAAGAAAATTATCGTGGGGTATTTGGTATCTAAGGGTTATAACAATTTTAATACCCTGATCATTGGTGCCGGGAAAACCGGCACATCATTGGCTGGGGCTATTCAACAGCATCCTTCCTTAGGTCTTCGGATTAAAGGCTTTCTTGATGATGAAAAGACAGGGATGTGTGGCCATTTTCCAGTGCTTGGAAGACTGGATTCTTTTACCGAAGTAGCACAGCGAGAATTTATTCAACAGGTATACATCACGGTTTATCCAGAACATCAATGCTTTATCAAACTTTTAGAAATTGCCCGTGAGCAGGGCTTGGCCGTTAAGGTGGTGCCACAAGGCTATGAGTACATGACCAGGGATTTTATGAAATTCAATATCGGTTTAATCCCGGTGCTTGAGTATACTCACCTGAGTGTGAATTATCATCAACGGATTAAGCGGCTATTCGATTTTGTAGCAGCATTGCTTCTGATGGTTTTTTTATGGCCCCTTTTTGTGATTTTGGCGGCATTAATCAAATTAGATAGTCCAGGTCCAGTTTTCTACCTTTCCCGTCGCTATGGTTGTTATGGACGCAAGTTTGATATGTATAAATTCCGTAGTATGGTAAGTGATGCCGATGATTTATTGCCTCAACTCAAAGCAAAGAATGAAGTAGATGGTCCGATTTTTAAAATTAAGAAAGACCCGCGTGTTACTTCCTTCGGTGGTTTTTTGAGGAAATATAGTTTGGATGAATTGCCCCAAATCCTCAATGTCATTAAAGGTGATATGAGTTTGGTTGGGCCCAGGCCTTTTCCTATTTCGCAATTAGAAAAAGAGGATTTAAGGCAGTTAAAACGTCTAGGTATCCGTCCTGGCATTACAGGCTTATGGCAGATTCGTGGCCGTAGTGATGTTTCTTTTAATAAATTGTTACGTTGGGATATTTGGTATATCAAAAATTGGTCTTTTTGTTTAGATGTATATATTCTATTCCAAACATTTCCAGCGGTCATTAAAGGTAAAGGAGCTTATTGACGATGAAAAAAGCGTTGATCACAGGTATTACCGGACAGGATGGTTCTTATTTAGCAGAATTCTTAATTAAAAAAGGCTACATTGTTTATGGTATCATCCGTCGGTCCAGTAGTTTTAATACCCAACGCATTGATCATATTTATCAAGACCCGCATGAAAAGAATCGTAAATTGAATTTGGTGTATGGTGATTTGAATGACGCTAGTTCTTTAAATTTACTGATTAAAAATATTCAGCCTGATGAAATTTATAATTTGGGAGCCCAGAGCCATGTGAAGGTAAGCTTCGAGGTGCCTGAATACACCTCTGAAGTTACCGGTATTGGGACGACCCGTTTATTGGAAGCCATCCGGGATACAGGTGTTAAGACCAAATTTTATCAAGCTTCTTCTTCAGAGATGTACGGCAAGGTTTTAGAAACCCCCCAAAGTGAAAAAACACCCTTTTATCCACGCAGTCCTTATGGGGCAGCTAAAGTATATGCCTATTGGATGACGGTGAATTACCGCGAAGCTTATAATTTCTTTGCCTGCAATGGTATTCTTTTTAATCATGAATCTCCTCGTCGAGGAGAGACCTTTGTTACTCGTAAAATCACCATGGCTTTAGCCCGCATCAAATTAGGCATGCAGGATAAATTATATCTAGGGAATTTGGATGCCAAGCGTGATTGGGGTTTTGCCGGGGATTATGTGGAGGCCATGTGGCTGATGCTGCAGCAGCTTAAAGCCGATGATTATGTGATTGCCACCGGGGAGACCCATTCGGTCAAAGAGTTTTTACAAATGTCTTTCGATTACGCGAAACTAGATTGGAAGAAGTATGTGGCCATTGATAAACGCTATTTCCGTCCGACCGAAGTTGATTTGCTTTTAGGGGACAGCTCCAAAGCCCGTCGGGTTTTGAAATGGAAGCCTAAGGTCAATTTTAAACAATTGGTGCATATGATGGTGGATGCTGACATGGAAATAGTTCATCGTCAGGTCTATGGATTAAAAGGAAAATAAAATGCCGGCTTTCTGGAAAAACAAAAAGGTGATCGTCACCGGTGGGGCTGGATTTTTAGGCAGGGTCTTGGTGGATCAATTGCGGCAAAAAGGCTGCCAGCATATCACCATCCCGCGTTCAGCTCAGTATGATCTGCGTGAGACAGCGGCGATCGAGAAACTCTATGCAAAGACTAAGCCTGATATGGTGATTCATTTAGCGGCTTCAGTCGGTGGTATTGGGGCTAATCGAGAGAATCCGGGGAAATTCTTTTATGATAATCTGATCATGGGTGTACAACTCATTGAGCTGGCCCGGCAGATGAATATCCCTAAGTTTGTGGCCTTAGGCACGATTTGCGCGTACCCTAAATTCTGTCCCGTGCCATTTAAAGAAGAGAATATATGGAATGGTTATCCGGAAGAAACCAATGCGCCTTATGGTTTGGCTAAAAAGATGCTCTTGGTGCAGTCTCAAGCCTATCGTCAGCAATACGGGTACAATTCTATCTATCTGTTACCGGTGAATCTTTATGGGCCGGGGGATAATTTTGCGTTGGAAAGCTCGCATGTGATCCCGGCTTTAATCCGTAAGTGTGTGGAAGCCAAACAGCGTGGGGATAAAAGCATTACCGTTTGGGGCACAGGCAAAGCGACTCGCGAATTTTTGTATGTGGATGATGCGGTGCGTGGCATTGTCCTGGCAGCTGAAAAATATAATAGTTCAGAGCCCGTGAATATCGGGGCAGGCTTTGAGATTTCCATTAAGGATTTAGTGCAATTGATCGTGAGGCTCACTAAATTCAAAGGTGAGATTGTTTGGGATAAAACCAAGCCAGATGGTCAGCCCCGCCGTTGCTTGGATACCAAGCGTGCCTATAAAGAATTCGGTTTTAAAGCTAAGGTGCCTTTTGAAACAGGTTTAAAGAAAACCATTGCCTGGTATGAGCAAAACTCTAAACATTAAAGATATTGCTAAAAAAGCCGACGTATCCGTCGCTACGATCTCTAGGGCTATTAATCCAGAAACCCGAAGCAAGGTCACCCGTAAGACATTAGAGCATGTTGATCGCATCATCCGTAAGTACGGCTATACGCCCAATCTCTCTGCTCGTAATTTAAATAAAACTTCCACCAAAACTATCGGTGTTGTTTTTCCTTATTTTAAGGGCATCTTTCATCATTCTTATTATGTCCAGACCTTGGCTGGCATTTCAGATTATTTACTCAATACTGATTATCAATTTAAAATGCTTTTGCTTAAAGAAGAAAAGGGTAAATGGGACCATTATGATTTTAGAAAGGGTGAGCATGTTGATGGTCTTATTCTTGAACATTGGCCGTATTTTTTCTCGGATAAGTCAATCTTAGAAAACATGAAAATTCCCTGTGTGGTGGTCAGCGATTTTAGGAAGGATATTAAAACATTTTTTGTTTGTGGTGATCAAGAGTCCGGTGGTCGTCAGGCAGCTGAACATCTTTTTGGTTTAGGTCATCGCAGATTTGCAGTGCTGACCGGATTTAAAGAGTCACCGGACAGTCATCTTAGGTTGAAAGGTTTTCAGGATTATCTGCAGACTCAAGGCGTTATTTTCAATGATCAATGGGTCATCCCAGCGGATTTTCGCGAGGATATGGCCTATCAGAGTGTAGAAGAAGTGTTAAAAGCTTCTCAAAGACCGACAGCTATCTTTTGTTTAAATGACCAAATGGCCTTTGGGGTATTGCGAAAATTAAAAGATTTGAATATTCAATGTCCTCAAGAAATCTCCGTTGTTGGATATGATAATGAAATAAGGGCTCAATTATCCAGCCCTAGCCTGACCTCGGTTAATGTTCCGCTTTATGATTTAGCTGCTGAAGGTGTTAGGCGGCTGATAACTCACCTGGAATCCCAAGAAGCCTCTAAGCCATTGAGAGGCAAGATTTTACAGCCAGTACAATTGGTGGTAAGGGCTTCAACCGCTCGGATTTTATAAGAAATTTTAAAGTTTTTACCTGGTGTACTTGACAAGCTGATTTTTGTATGGTATTTTCCTAATGTAACCGGTAACATTTTTATGTTTGCCTTTCTTTTGAGAAGGGCTTTTTCAGAATCCAATATGTAACCGGTTACAAATAACCTATAAGGAGATTGATTATGTATAAAAGAATTCTTATCTTAGAGTCGATTTTTTTCTTTTTAATGACGAGCTTCATTCCCTACTCGCAAGCGAGTTTTGTTTTAGATTTGCCACAGCCTGGCGCCATGGTCAATATCAGTCCTCAGTTTTCTCCGGCATTGATAAGAGGATTGATAGTTCATCAGGACAACCCATTTTTATTTGATTTTATTGTGGATCCCGGCCAATCGCGATTATCAGGCCAGGCTTTTAAAGAAGAAACGGACCGTATGGTTAAATATTTCTTCGCTTCTTTGACCATCCCTGATAAAGATATTTGGGTCAATCTTTCGCCTTACGAAAAAAACCGCATGATTCCCCAAACCTTAGGAGAAACCGCCATGGGTCGCGATCTATTAGCTCAAGATTATATGCTTAAGCAGCTAACGGCTTCTTTAATATATCCACAAAAGGCCTTAGGCAAGAGCTTTTGGGATGCTGTTTACAGCAAAGCCAAGAAAATGTATGGCACAACCCAAATCCCTATAAATACTTTTAATAAAGTTTGGATTGTACCGCAGAGGGTTGGAATTTATGAGCATGGCCAAACAGCATTTATTGTAGACGGACACTTAAAGGTAATGTTGGAAGAGGATTATTTATCTCTAAAAAAACATTCCACTTTATCAACCACTCATTCACTTAGTTCCCAAGTCATTCGCCAAATCATGCTTCCCGAAATCGAAAAGGAAGTCAACAAAGGCAAAAATTTCGCTACCTTACGCCAAATCTTTTATGCCCAGGCCTTGGCTGTCTGGTTTAAAAATAATTTAAAGCAAGCATTGCTGAATCGTGTGTATGCCAACAAAGGTGTTGTTAAAGGTATAGATCAGAATGATACCGCAACCAATGAAGAAATCTACAATCGATATTTGAGAGCTTATAAGAAAGGTGTATTCAATTTTATTAAAGACCCAGAGACGCCCAATGGTGTATCTGGTGTAGATGGCGAAAGTGTCCCACGCAAATATTTCTCCGGTGGGTATAGCTCGGCCATGGTGTCAGCAGCAATCCGTCGCGAAAATCTTTCTAATAGACAAGTGCGCAATTTAATCATAACAGCTCAAGATCATGGTGATGAAATAGTTAAAGTCATTACTACCCGTCAGAATGATACCAGCAAGGCAATGACCACCGAAGAGATGATAGAACTGGTAGGGTTAATTGATCATGCAAGACTAGGTGAGACTTCCTATAAAGGTAAAGGCACAGTCGGCTTTAGAACCAGATATATTTTAAAACTATTTGAGCAGCGGGGGTACAACTGGCATGCACAAAATGTTACTGGATTGCTACGTAACTCCCTACAGGGCTGGATCAATACAAACATGGATGATAGAGATAATTATACTGTTTATGTGACAATGAATGGCGAGGATCGTCCTGATGAGGATGATATTGCTTCTTGTAAAAAAAGTTTAAAGCAGTCAGTTATAGGGTATTACCAACGTTCATCCCAACAGAATAGTTCCGCAATGTTAAGTAATAATGATTCGGAATGGAGGCAAAGAATCCAAGATTCGTTTAAGGATAAGAATGTAAGTATTTTAGGAGCAACTGGCTTTGTTGGGCGTTATTTGGTGTATGATTTATTAAAATTAGCTGGAGTTCAAATCAGGCAAGTCAAGATTCTGACAAGACAGCCTGAAGGAGAAAATACGAAAGAATTATTTAACACAATTGAAGGTTTATCTGGCGCCGATAAAGTCACTGTTTTTCAAGCGGATCAATTAAATATCTTCCGGTTGCATGCAGGTATTGCTGGCTCCAAATTTATTATCAGTACTGCAGGATTGGCCTGGCAGCACCCAGGCAATGGCGTTGACCGAATCACCTATGGCAATCATATGGATAATACTTTGCCGGAAAAAGATTATAACGAAGAGATTCTTCTACGTGAGGAATTGGTGCAAAATGCCCTCAGCGCCGGCCTCTTAGGTTTAGAAATGAGCTCAGTACAGCGCTTGATATGGGCTTCTACCAATGCCATTGATAATATGTTTCTTCGTTTAAATCCAGATGACCAAGAACATTTAAAAGCGGAGATTGATGTGCGGGCTAAACATTATTTAGTTTATTTGCGCCAACTTCTCGCCAGTGGCGAACTTAATGATGTTCGCCAGCCGGAAAAGATTTTTGCTGAGTTTGTATCAATGGATGCCTATCGATATCCGTCTTTGAAATTTCCTAAGTCACAAGGCAGTAGTGAAGTCTCTTTTGCCCGGACCTTCAGTTATAACTATTCAAAGGCAGTAGGACAAAGAATGCTAGAGCTGATTCATGAGCAAGATAAGAAAGATATACGTGTTTTGGTGATCTCTGATGTCTATGGTCCTGGCCAGGACAT
>Ga0206817_1104_pt1 | contig 26804 bp, 19 predicted proteins | sample Alteio_BWOrgCont_89_FD_152873 | JGI IMG/M metagenome (GOLD analysis project Ga0206817, IMG submission 152873) | Enriched cells from forest soil in Barre Woods Harvard Forest LTER site, Petersham, Massachusetts, United States -... | ecosystem: Environmental > Terrestrial > Soil > Temperate forest >...
GCCACAGCGAATAATTATGGTACTTGAAATAATCTTTGATAACACCAATGACCCGCGGAATATCGCTTTCCAAGAAAGCATTGGTCAATTGCGTACGCATCTTGGTGAATTCATCTTGCGCAATGTAATCCACCCCGCCGATAAAATTATGGTCGCCTAAATGCAGCACCGCAAAAGAGATCACCGCTTCTTCCCAGGTGTCTTTGGAACGGATCTTCACGCGGCCTAAAGCCAGGCGCAGGCGTCCTGCTTCTTTAAGATCATACTGCTCGCTTGTGACCGCATAGCTGTACATATTGGTCCGGGAAGCGTATTGCTCGAAAAGGGATGTCATCGCGTAGTGGGCCCCGACGCGCAAGAGATCGACAACAGAAGGCTTGACCATGGTGCGGTAGATCTGAGCACCGTCTTTGAGCTCAGGGACATTGCTGATGACATCAGCCATGCGATTGATAAAGCCTTCTTCCAAATAAACACCAGCCACCTCCTGGGCCAATTGAATGGCGTGTGCCGAATACTTTAAGATCTGTACCGTCTCAAGGCCTGAGACCTCATTAAAAAACCACCCGCAAGAGGTATACATCAGCATGGCATTGGTCTGCAGTTCCAGGAGCTTGAGGAGTTTGATTTTTTCTTCAGGCTTTAACACGCGCCCGGTGGCATTCTGCAAAAATTTCCCCATATTCTCTTCGCTGCGATCCAAGATAACTTCAATATAACGGTCGCGCATGCCCCAAGGATCGTTGGTAAAAGCCGCCATTTGAGCTTCGTATAAAGGGATCATTTGATCGCGCAGCCAATCCAGGGACTGGCGCAAAGGAGCGCGCCACTTTTGATTCCAGCCTGGTGCGCCACCCGTGGAACAGCCGCAATCGGCACGCCAGCGCTCAACGCCGTGCACACAGCTCCAGGATGAATTCTCCACGATCTCTACTTCCAGCATCGGAGGATTCTTTGCCAAAAATTCACCATAGACGGTCAGTTGGGCCAATTGATTGCTTTCAATATACTGCAGGCAATAGGCCAGGGCCATGTCACCGAATTTATGATGATGACCATAGGTTTCTCCGTCGGTGGCGATATGGACCATTTGGGCATTGGGATTACTTGTGCTAAAACCGTCTGTCAAGCGGCGGGCAAAGGTCTCACCATTATTCAGCAAGCCTTCAAAAGCAACACCTTGGGCAATGGGACCGTCATAAAAGAAAATAGCGATCTGCCGGCCCGATGGTAAATAGCAGCGGTAAGGCACCCGCGGGTCCACCTTGGCCGTTGACACATCGCGCCATAACATGTCCTGGTCAGTCTGCTTGATACGTTTGGCCTGATGGGGTGCTAAGACCGTAAACTTGATCCCCTGCTCAGCCATGATATCCAAAGTTTCCAGATCAACGGCAGTCTCAGCCAGCCACATGCCTTCAGGTTTACGCTTAAACCTCGACTCAAAATCCTTGATCCCCCAAATGACCTGGGTACGTTTGTCCTTGGTATTGGCCAAAGGCATGATGATGTGATTATAGACCTGGGCCATGGCAGAGCCGTGCCCGGAGAAATGCTGCTGGCTTAAACGGTCCGCTTCAAGCACTGCGGCATAGACCTCGGGGTCTTTATCCTGCATCCAGGACAAAAGGGTGGGGCCGAAATTAAAACTGATTTTGGAATAATTATTAACAATATCAATGATACGGTGATCATTGTCCAAGATACGGGCTGCGGCATTGCGGGCATAACATTCCGCCGTCACCCGCTGGTTCCAATCATGATAGGGATAGGCGGAATCCTGGACTTCAACTTCATCCAGCCAGGGGTTTTCTCTGGGAGGCTGATAAAAATGGCCGTGAATGCAAACAAATCTATTCAAAGGTAATCTCCATTCTTCAATGTGTCTCGGAGCGTAATCTAACTATTTTAAAGATTTTTTGCTCTTGGCAGCCCCATTCCCCGAGGAGATCTCTTCATTCATATGATAAACAAGATTATTAAAAGCACGCAATTCAGTATCCACCAAGGACACAAAGGTCCGGCGGTTCTTGATGCTGTAATCAATTTTGTCTTCACGGGCGAGCCAGCCTAAGGCTTGAAGGACCACTTCATCCTTCTCTTTAAGGGATTTCGCCAATTGACTGACATTGGTTTCCCCGTTCTGTCCCAAAAAACGCCACGTTTTTCCTGCTATTTCAATGACTTTTTCTTTCATAATCCAGCTCCTTTTTAATATAAATACATTTTAGTCTCTTAAAAACCCCTTTGTCAAGGATGAGCGAATGATTTCCTTGGAAACCGCGGGATTATTGTTTAAAAAATAAAATACCTAATGGTGGAATTGTCAGGGAGATGGAATAAGGACGGCCGTGAAAAGGTTGAGGTGTCGCCTTCACCCCGCCTAAATTACCCTGGCCGCTGCCGCCATAGATCGGGGAATCACTGTTAAGCAGCTCACGCCATAGGCCTTGCTCAGGCACACCGACATGATAATCATGCAGGGTCTGTGGCGTAAAATTACAAACGGCAACGATTTTGGATTTACCGTCAGCAGACTTGCGTATAAAACTGATGACCCCCTGCTTATAATCGTTCAGATCGATCCACTCAAAACCATCCGGTGTAAAATCCCGTTCAAAAAGCGCTGTCTCCTCGCGGTACAATTTATTTAAATCTTTGACCCATCGATGAATGCCTTGATGCGGTCCGTACTGCAATAAATGCCAGTCAATGCTTTGGTCATGCTTCCATTCCGTCCATTGGGCCATTTCCATACCCATAAAAATAAGCTTCTTTCCCGGATGGGCAAACATATAGCCCAAAAGCAGGCGCAGATTAGCCTGCTTCTGCCAATCATCGCCCGGCATTTTGGACACCAGCGCATTTTTACCGTGCACCACCTCGTCGTGGGAAAGCGACAGGACAAAATTCTCAGTAAAGGCATAATAAAAACTGAAGGTCAACTCATTGTGGTGGTACTTACGGTAAATAGGGTCCATGGACATATACAGCAAGGTGTCATGCATCCAACCCATGTTCCATTTCATGCCAAAGCCAAGACCGCCGGTACTGACCGGACGGGAAACCCCTCCCCAGGCTGTTGATTCTTCAGCGATCATCTGGATATCCGGAAATTTCTTATAAGCGGTTTCATTCATACGGCGTAAGAAATGGATGGCTTCCACATTTTCACGGCCACCGTATTGATTAGGGATCCATTCATTGGCCTTACGGGAATAATCCAGATATAACATCGAAGCCACGGCATCAACACGCAGGCCATCGACGTGGAATTTTTCCAGCCAGAACATGGCACTGGAGATCAAAAAGGCCCGCACTTCATTGCGGCCATAATTAAAAATGTACGAACTCCAATCCGGATGAAAACCTTTGCGCGGATCATCATGTTCAAATAAATGCGTGCCATCAAAATAGGCCAGGCCATGCTCGTCGGAAGGAAAATGGGAAGGCACCCAATCTAACAGCACACCGATGCCGTTTTGATGCAGGGTATCGACCAAGAACATAAAATCCTGTGGGGTGCCGTAACGGCTGGTGGGTGAAAAATACCCTAAGGTTTGATAGCCCCAGGAACCATAAAAGGGATGTTCCATGACCGGCAAGAACTGCACGTGCGTAAAACCTAAATCCTTGAGATATTCAGGTAAGTGCTCGGCCAATTCCCGATACGTCATGGGACGATTATTTTCTTCGATCACCCGCTTCCATGAACCCATGTGCATTTCATAAATGGAAAACGGCGCGTTTAGATCATTATGTTTATGCCTCTCCTTCATCCAAGCCTCATCATTCCAGGAATATTCCAAATCCCAGGTGATCGACGCTGTATGAGGGGCTACTTCATTAAAGATGGCAAAAGGGTCTTGTTTCTCGACTTGATAGTAATTATGTTGGGAGACAATAAAAAATTTATAAAGCTCACCCTTGTTCACATAAGGGATAAATCCTTCCCAAATACCGGATGAATCCCAACGCGGGGCCAAGCCATGTGAATTCCTGTCCCAATGATTGAAATTACCGACAACAGAGACAGATTTAGCGTTCGGTGCCCAAACAGCAAAATGGGTGCCTTTGACCCCATTAACTTCACCGGGGTGTGCGCCTAATATATCGTACAGTTGGAAATGATTGCCTTCTTTAAAGAGGTAAATATCCTGGTCGGTCAACTGGGAGACAAAAATCGTTCGATGCTGGGGGTCAATCGATTGTGCCATTCGCCCATTATAGACACCCTAAATGAAACTTCAACTACATTTTTTAAACCTGTGTAAATGAGCGAAATCTTTGCCCTGTAATAGGATAGCTTATTACGGGTGCTGGGCTAAGCGGGCAGCGCCCAAAAGCACGGCGTCATCCCCTAATTTGGAAGCGAGGATACGGCAGGTGTTAAATTTCTTAAAAAACGGATCAGCTTTTAGCTCTTTCTCTACGATAGGCAGCATAAAATCCCCGCAGGCCTTGATCACACCCCCGCCAAAAATAATGGCTTGAGGGTTAAAGGTATGATTGAGCGAAATAGCTGTTTTCCCTAAAACCCGTGAGGCTTTGGTCATCACGGCTTTGACCACGGCATCATTTTTACCCAGGGCTTCTTTGAGGATGCGGCTTTTGATCATGTCCAATTTGCCGTCATTAAGCTTGGTCACAATACTTTTTTTACCTGTCTTGATGGCGCAGCGGATATCCCTCTCAATGGCCCAGCGGCTGGTTAAGGCCTCGAGGCAGCCACGATTGCCGCAATGGCACAAAGGGCCGTCAAGGGCGACAATGACATGCCCCAATTCTGTAGCTGCTCCTTGGGCGCCTAAAAGCAATCGCCCATCAATGATGACAGCGCCTCCCACCCCGGTACCAGGAAAAATACCCACGACATGTGAAAGGCCTCGGGCTGCCCCAAGCCATGCTTCGCCCAAAAGCCCGGCGTTGACATCATTGGCCATGACAACAGGCATACGGTATTTGCGTTTGAGCATGGAACTTAAAGGAAAACCTGTCAGAGAAATATTCGGAGCGGCTAAAATATGATTATTGCGGGTGTCCACGATGCCGGGCACGCCAACCCCGATGCCTTTAATGGAAGAAACCTTAACACCATCCGCGTGGATCAATTCATCAATGGCATCGGTGATGCAATTATAAATATCTTTAGGTTTTACTCTTTTAGGGGTTGATGTTTTGGTGCGCGTTAAGACCTTCCCTGATGCCGAAATAACGGCCCCGGCAATTTTCGTACCGCCTATGTCCAGACCGATGTAATGATCCATCGTTTGCCTCACACTTACCGCGTGTAATGATTGATAAAATATTCCTGTACGTCGAAGGTCTCGCCTTCTTTTTTAACCCGGCCGTAAGTACCGTCGCTGCGCAATACCCTGGCCTTGCGCGTATCTTTTAAATAACTGTCTAAAATAAACTGCACATGGCTCTTGATCTCAGGTTTAGTTAATTCAAACAAGAGCTCAATGCGGCGGTCTAAGTTGCGTGTCATCCAATCCGCCGAGGAGAGAAATATCCGGCCGTTACCGCTATTGTTAAAATAAAAAATACGTGAATGTTCCAAAAATCTGCCCACGATGCTGCGCACATCGATATGCTCACTTAAACCCTCAACCCCCGGCACCAAGGAACAAATACCGCGGACGATCAATCTAATTTTAACACCCGCTTTAGACGCTGCGTATAATTTTTCAATGATTTGTGTATCTTCCAAGGCATTCATCTTGGCAATGATCAGCCCGTTTTTATGCGTCTGCTGGGCTACTATTTCCTTGTCAACCAGATCAAAAAAGTACTGCCGCAAATCATGGGGCGATGAGATGACCCGCTTCCAGGGGCTGGGCAGCGAATAGCCGGTGATAACATTAAAGACATCCGCGATATCGCGGGCAAAATCGTCATTGGCGGTAAAAAAACCGATGTCCGTATAAATCTTGGCGGTTTTCTCATTATAATTCCCCGTCGCTAAATGCACGTAACGGCGGATGCGGCCTTCTTCTTTACGCACTACAAGCGTCATCTTGGAATGGATCTTGAGGCCTGCGATCCCGTAGATCACGTGACAGCCTGCCTGTTCCAATTCCCTGGACCACTGGATATTTTTCTCTTCTTCAAAGCGCGCCTTGATCTCAACGACCACCGTGACCTGCTTGCGGTTTTTCGCCGCATCCATCAGGGCCTTGATAATGGCGGAATCCTCATTGGTACGGTACAACGTCATCTTGATGGCCAGAACATCCGGGTCTTTGGCTGCTGCGGCAATAAGCTCGCAGGTGGGCAAAAAAGACTGAAAAGGCACATGCAGGATAAAATCCTCGTCCTTGATCTTGTCAAAAATATTTTCATACACCAATTTCGCCGGTGTGAAACTGGGATAGCGCAACTGGGGCTTTTCCGTCGCGGATGAAAGGTCATACAAAAATGTCAGGTCCAAATCTGAAGAAGTATAAACCACCTCGTCCTTGGGGAAATCAATGCCGTTGCACAAAACTTCCACCAGTTCAGGGTTGGTTCCTTCTTCCATCTGCAGATAAATGGCCTTGGCGCTTGAGCGCTTCTTTAATTCTTTTTCCAGGGCTTTGAGCAGATCGGGCGCGAAACCCTCGTCAACTTCCAGCTCGCTGTCACGCAGCACCCTGAACAGCGATGAATCCTGGATCTTATAGCCTTTGAAAAAATGCTCCAGATTATCTTTGATCAAATAATCAATGAGCACATACACCGACTCATCCCCTTCAGCAGGCACCTTGAGCAGGCGTGGTACGGATTTAGGGATCGGTATAATGGCTAAATGATTCTTCTCGGAACGGATGATATTGACCGCAAAGGCAATGGTACGGGACGGCAATACCGGAAAAGGATGGCCTCCGTCGACCGCCATGGGGGTGATGATGGGATACAACGTCGTTTCAAAAAAGCGCTGCGCATACTTTTTCTGGTCGGAATTAAGATCAGCAGGCTTCTTGATAAAGATCTTTTCAGCTTCCAAGGCGTCTCGTAAAGAACCTTGATATACCTCATAGAATTTTCTAACCAGCTCATCGCTGCGTGTCTTGATCTCAGCAGCGATTTCTTGAGGATAATACCCAAACTGGTCGCGCTTGTTATAACCTGAAGACAGAAGCTTTTTGGCTCCTGACATGCGGACCATGAAAAATTCGTCGAGATTGCTGGTAAAAATAGCCAGGAATTTGGTACGTTCCAACAATGGATTGCGTTCATCCGCGGCTTCTTCCAAAACGCGGCGATTGAATTCCAGCCAGCTTAAATCCCTATGAATAAATTTATCTTTGTTTTCCATAATTAATCTTGGGCACGTACCGTTAAGGTCAATTTATTACCAGTGATTTCCTCAAAGAGCTCTTTCTTCTCCAGGAAATTTTCTTTTTCCAATAAGAAATTCTCATGCGTGTAAGCTACAATATTGGCATCCCCCGCGGCATTGAATTTCACTTCCAGCTTTTTGACCTTCTGTTTATGGGAACGGTCCAGGGAATTGGCAATACGCAATAGCGCGCTAAGTTTCTGCACCAGGATCTGCTCGGCAGAAGCCAAAGAATTATATAAAATATGGGTCTTCAGCGGCGCTGAGCGTCGGTGATAGCGGGCAATGCAGGCAATGATATTGATCTCATGTTCGGTCAAGCGGAACAAATTCAAGGAGCTGATGATGTATTCGCTGTGCTTATGATGCGAGCGGTTATTGACAAACATCCCGATATCATGCAGGTAGGAAGCCAAAAGCAAGTAGAGACGGTCTTTTTCTTCCAAGCCCAAAATATCCATAAAAGCGCCAAAGAGCTGGTCGGTCATGGACGCCACGTGTTTTAAATGGTTTAAGTCCATGCCGTATTTCCGGCAGAGAAAATGCGCCACAGATACCAGCTGGCTTAGCTTGTTGTCGCCTTCGGTCATATCAAATTTGAAAAGCAAATGCGCCAGGATGGCCTCGGACAAAGAAGCTTCCAGGATATAGACAAACTCATTTTTATTGAGCTTGAACATGGTGTTGAGGATAATGGCATAACCGGTGATGGTGGAAGCAATGTCAGCGGGGACATTGTAGGCATTGGCTATTTCCTCGACGTTCATTTGCTTAAGCCGCGTCAAAAGCTCCTGGGCTTCGGTGGCCTTGAACTTAAAAAAATCGGAGTCACGGCGCTTATTAGGCAGCACATTCTGGATAAAAACCGAATAATTCTCATCGATAAGGATAATATCGTCGATATCCAGGTTGGTATTGTTTTTCTTCAAAGAAAAAACTTCATTTTCAATATACTCTTCCGTGGCTTCATGCACTTCCTGCAAAGAGCCATCCAAGGTCTCTATGAACTGCGACAAACGTAAAGTCCCAATGGGAAACCCGATATTCATGAGGGTCAGGCCCTTCTCCATGACGGAGATGTCCAAGGAACCAGCCCCCAATTCAGCAATTAAAAGATTTTTCTTGTCTACAGGGTAGGTTTTCTTTAACTTATGACTAAGGAAGTAATCAATATAGTAGACCACGTCCCCCGCATTAAGCACATCTATCTTAAATCCGGTTTTCCGCAAAACCGTATCAAGGAAGATATCGCGGTTGCGAGACTCGCGTACGGCGGTCGTGGCAATGACCATGACGTTCTCCACATCATATTCCTTGAGCGTCTCTTTATATTTTTGTAATACCGCGGCTGTCTGATTGATGATGGTCTGTGGGATACGTCCTTTCAAAAAGACGTGTTTGCCCAGCGGAATCACATTTTTCAATGATTCGATGATTTTAACATCTTCCCCATGACTTTCAGCGATCAAAAGCTTGATGGAAGAAGACCCGACATCTATTACGGCAGCGCGCATATAGCCTCTTTTTTAGGTCCAAAATTTTAAAAAGAGTATACCAGGAATCCTCGTAAAAGGGAATATTTTATGAATACCGAGTTTGAACCAAAATTAGTCACTGTTCTTAAAGAAGGCTACAATTTTGACCTCTTGCGCAAGGACCTTTGGGCCGGGATTATCGTTGGCATTGTAGCCCTGCCCTTGTCCATTGCCTTTGCCATTGCCTCTGGTGTCAAGCCTGAGCAAGGCCTGATCACTGCGGTGATCGCAGGCTTGTTGATATCCGCTTTTTCCGGCAGCCGTGTCCAAATTGGCGGGCCCACGGGTGCTTTTATCGTCATTGTCTTTGGTATTGTTCAAAAATATGGCTATGACGGCCTATGCCTGGCAACGGTCATGGCCGGCGTCATGCTCATTATCATGGGCTTTGCCAAAATGGGCGATGTCATCAAATTCATTCCTTATCCGGTGACCATCGGTTTTACCAGCGGGATTGCGGTGATCATCTTTACCTCCCAAGTCCCGGATTTCTTAGGCATTCATCTGAGCCATATGCCGGAAAAATACTGGGAAAAATGGATGGTCTTTGCTCAAAATATGCCGCACCTAAGCCCTTACGCCCTGGCTATTAGTGTGGTCACTATTTTAATCATCGTCTTTTGGCGTAATATCACCGACCGTCTGCCTGGGCCCTTAATCGCTATTGTGGCCACAACCGCCATGGTCCATATTTTCCATTGGCCTGTTGAAACCATCGGCTCGCGCTTTGGCAATGTACCCCATTCTTTTCCTGCTCCGCATGTCCCGCATCTGGACTGGGGACTCATCATTAAAATGTCGCCCGCGGCCTTGACTATTGCCTTGCTGGCTGGCATTGAGTCCTTGCTCTCTGCGGTTGTTGCCGATGGGATGACAGGCCGCAGGCATCGCTCCAATATGGAATTGATCGCCCAGGGCATTGCGAATCTGGTCTCTCCATTATTTGGCGGCATCCCTGCCACGGGTGCCATTGCCCGCACCGCCACCAATATCAAAAATGGCGGGCTCACCCCCATATCAGGCATTGTCCATGCCGTAACCGTGATGATTTTATTTATCTTTTTAGGCCAATGGGCAGCCCTTATCCCCATGGCTTCCTTGGCCGGTATCCTGGTCTTAGTGGCCTATAACATGGGCGAATGGTCCTTGTTCGGCCGATTATTCCACAGCACCAAAAGTGATGCACTGGTTTTACTCACCACCTTTTTATTAACGGTATTGGTGGACTTGACCGTGGCCATTGAAGTAGGCATTGTACTGGCCGCCTTTTTATTTATGAAACGCATGATCGAGGTGACCCAAGTCAATTATCTTAATCAAGGCTCAGCCTCGGATGAATGGATCCTTGATCCGGAAATGATGGATGCCATCAATATCCCTCCGGGCGTTGAGATCTTTGAGATCAACGGCCCCTTCTTCTTTGGCGCTGCGGATAAATTCCGGGACACCCTCAATCAGATGAAGGCCCGCCCTAAGGCACTGATCCTGCGCATGCGCTTTGTCCCTGCCATGGATGCCACGGGCCTAAATGCCCTGGAAGATCTCTTGCGCAAAGCCAAAAAAGATAAAATGGAAGTTATTTTTACCGGTGTGCACGCCCAACCGCTCAAGGTGATGAAAGAAGCTGGCATCGTCGAGATGTTGGGGGAAAACCATTTCTTTTGGGATATAAAAACTTCGATAGCTTTCGCTAAAAAAATAACTGCAGAAAATTAAAATGCACCGCTTCTGAGCATCACCAAGGTGCAATCCTCGATGCTCGCCACACCTTGCGCCTGCGCCATCTGGGCCAGTTGAGGATTCTCAGCGCCGGGATTAAAAATGATCCTCTTCGGTTTAACTCCCAAAATATCCCCTGCAATGCCGGAAGAAATATCCGCGGCCACATACATCGACACTGTATCAATGGGCTCTGGGATATCTTTGATGGAAGCGTAAACGGATTGGCCTTCGATCGACTTGAGGCGTTGATGCACAGGGAAAACCTTATGCCCTTTTTGCTTTAATAGCACCAAGGCTTGATAGGAAAAACGCTCAGGTTTATCAGAAGCACCAATAACCGCGACATTCATATTAGTGATGACAGCCGCCTTCGCCATGCACATGGCCGTGGGTCAATTCTTCCGGTGTGGCTGCCCGTTTACTGACGAGCTCAACGGCAAAGGTTAAATCTTCACCAGCTAAAGGATGATTGCCGTCCAAGGTCACTTCTTCCCCGTTGATGGCCGTGATGGTGACCGGCGTAAAATTTTGGTCTTGGCCCACTTCAAACATATCACCGATCTTGATCTCGCGGTTAGGCAATTTAGAACGTTGAACCTTATAGATTAATTGATCATTATAGAAGCCATAAGCATCCTTGGCCTCTATGGTCACGGTTTTCTTCTCAGTGGGCTTCATTTCTAAAAGAATAGTTTCAAGGCCCGGAATGATCTGTCCGATGCCGGAAATAAATACCAATGGCTTACCCTTACCCGAGGCATCAATCACTTCTCCGCCTTTAGCTGTTAACACATAATCGAATGAAATCACTTGATTACTCATAATCGTCCTTTATTGGGGGTTAAATTTCCACCATTATATCTTCGAAGACCAATCCGTCAAGTATTGGAAAATATCAAGAGCGCTTGCGCTCCTCAACCAGATGATTTAAGATGGGGACATGTCTGGTCAAGGTCCTAAAACCAAAAACCGCTTTGCCCTCGGGATTAGTTCTGTGGTGGTGGGACTCACCGCCAATATCATCCTGGCTGCTGTTAAAATCATCACCGGTATTTTTGGTAATTCCTATGCCTTGCTGGCAGACGGCATTGAATCCACCTTAGATATTTTCTCATCCGTAGTTGTTTTAGGCGGCATCACCATCTCTTCGCTGCCGCCGGATGAAAACCACCCCTACGGCCACGGCAAGGCAGAATCCCTGGCTGCCATGACTGTTGCTTTAATTGTTTTGATGGCAGGATTGGGCGTTGGGATCAAAAGCGGCCTTGAGGTCATGCAGCCTCATCACGCCCCAGCCTTATTTACCCTGATCGTCCTGGTTGTGGTCATCGTCGTCAAAGAAGGTATGTTCCGGTTTATTTTCTCCGTCGGAAAATCCGTCAACAGCCTCTCGCTTAAGACAGATGCCTGGCATCACCGCGCGGATGCCCTGACATCGATCGCTGCGTTTATCGGTATTTCCATTGCCGTGATCGGCGGGAAAGGTTATGAAAGTGCGGATGATTGGGCAGCACTGGCTGCCAGCGGGATCATCATCTTCAATGGTGTCATCATGCTGAGGGCCGCTGTCCAGGAGATCATGGACCATGCTCCTGACCCGGAGACCGAAGAGACCATCCGCAGCATTGCCGGACGTGTGCCCGGGGTTGCAGCCATAGAAAAATGCCGCGTACGCAAAAGCGGCATTAATCTATTCGTGGATATTCACGTGGAAGTTGACGGACAGATGCAGGTACATCAGGCCCATCTGATCGGACATAACGTCAAGGACGCTCTCATAAACTCTTCTTTAGGCATTGCTGACGTGCTGGTGCATATTGAACCTGCAGGCCACAAATATTCCTGATTATTTTGCAGCAGGAGTATAGGGGCAATAATTCAGTCCGCTCGTATGGCAGCCGCAATGAGATTTGGCAAACCACATACCGGCGGCAAATATAAAAGCGCCCATCAAAAGCATGACGAGCAATTTAATACCCTTCCCATAACAGCAAGCCTTAGCGGTTGAACAGCAGCTTCCTTCTTTTTTCTCTTCAGACATATTTTCCTCCTCAAGTTATATATCTTAATTATGCCATTCTTTTGCTGAAACGGCGAATACTAAAAATAATGACCACAGTCGCCATCAGGCACAAGGGCCAAACCTGGTCGAGCAGATCGAAAAATCCCATGCCTTTAAGCACGATCCCGCGCACGATCTTCAAGAAATACGTCATGGGTATCATATAACTGATGCCGCGGATCCAGGCCGGCATCGCTGCTGTGGGAAAAATAAAACCTGAAAGTAAAATGGAAGGCATGGCAAAAAACATGACGATCTGCGAGGCCTGCTGCTGATTGTCTGCCACGGTCGAGGCCCATAAGCCAATGCCTAAACATACGACCAAAAAGATCGATGACAGGAAAAATAAAGTGATGACACTGCCCCGGATGGGCACCATAAAAAGATAATGCATGATGGCAATGATGCTGCTGGTAATCACCATGCCGATGACAATATAAGGGATAATTTTTCCTATGATCAGCTGATAAGGTTTAATGGGGGTTACCAAAAGCTGCTCGATATTCCCCCGCTCTTTCTCGCGCACGATGGCGGTGGCGGTGATCATGGGTACTAAAAATTGCAAGACAAGACCGATCAGACCGGGAAGCATAAAATAGGTACTTTTTAAATCCGGGTTATACCAAAGCCGCGGACGGAAATCAATGGGGAAAACCTGGACAGGGATTAGCTTTTCACTTTGCATAAAGGCATTGACCAAGGCCTGGCTTGAATTTAGCGCCACGTTGGCCGGTGTCGAATCTGTCCCGTCGATCAAAAGCTGCACCTGGGCTGTTTTTTTCTTGACCAAATTCTCGGCAAAATCCGGCGGGATCACCAGGGCTGATTGGGCCCAACCTTTGTCCAAAGCCTTATACAGCTCTTGTAAAGAAGTCGCCTGGACCTTGACGGTAAAATAATCACTTTGAGTAAAAGAGTTGATCAATCGGCGGCTTAAATAAGAACGGTCCTGATCATAAACATAGGTAGGCAGATGTTTAACGTCAGTGTTGATGCCATAGCCATAGATCATCAGCTGCATCATGGGCATCAGGATCAGCAGCAACAGCGTGCGGCGGTCACGTGAGATCTGGATAAATTCTTTATAAGCAACGGCCCAGATGTTACGCATCTGTCTTCCTTCCAGGATCCAAATCAGAAAATACATCTTCCAGCGAGGCGGCAATGGGTTTCATAGAACTGATCTGTATGCCCTCTTTTTGGGCCGCGTCCCTGACCCGCGCTTCGACCGCTTTCTCGTCAGTCACATTTAAATTCAACGTGGTCCCGTAAACAGTAACACCCCTCACGCCTTCCAATTTCAAAAAAATCCGTGATGCTTTCATCAAAGGCTGGCATGCCACTTCCAGGATTTGACCGTTGAGCTGCTCCCGTAACGCGGCAGGATGGCCGATCTTAAGTATTTTTCCGTCACTGATAAAAGCAATGGTGTTACAGCGCTCCGCTTCTTCCATATAATGGGTGGTGACAAATAACGATGTGCCCCCTTCAGCCAATTGATAAAGGAGCTCCCAAATGGAACGCCGGGACAAAGGATCAAGCCCCGCGGTCGGCTCATCCAAAAAAATAATTTTAGGTTTATGCAAGATAGCATTGGCAATGGCCAATTTTTGCTTCCATCCGCCGGATAGTTCCCCAGCCAGGCGTTGGCGAAAATGATCTAAACCTGAGAGCGTTAAAACTTCCTTGATACGATCGGAAAGGTGCGCACCTTCCAACCCGTAGATCTGTCCGTAAAAATACAGATTCTCGTACACATTAAGATCCGAGTAAAGACTAAAGCGCTGCGAAACATAGCCGATAACAGTTTTGATCTGCTCCGGCTGGGTTTGCACATCAAAGCCGCCCACCTTACCGCTGCCGCTGGTGGGTTCCAAAATGCCGCAGAGCATACGGATGGTCGTCGACTTGCCTGCTCCATTGGCGCCCAGGAATCCAAAAATGGAGCCATAAGGAAGCTCAAAGGAAATATTGTCGACGGCGGTGAATTTCCCAAATCTTTTAGTTAAATTCTCGGCGCTGATGGCGATGTCGGACATACTGTTATTGTCATTCCGGCGAAAGCCGGAATCTTTCTAAAACTTCACGTCTGCCGCCACCCCTGAATGGAGATTGGCATCAGCATCATCAAGGGTGATCTTAACAGCAAAGGTTTGAGTGATACGCTCATCCGGAGTTTGCACATTGCGCGGCGTGAACTCAGCCTTGTCCGCAATAAAGCTGACATGCCCGTTGTATGTTTTATTGCTTCCATCAACGGAGATGGTGGCCTTCTGATCAATACTTAGCTGATGCATAAGGTCTTCGGTGACAAAGATCTTGACCCATTGGTCGGTCATATCCCCGATCACCACCACCCCGCCGCCGGCAGGAACGATCTCACCAGTCTCAGCACTTTTGACTAAAACAATGCCGTCCAGCGGTGAGACAACTTCCTGGTCACTTAAGGTCAATTGAGCATTTTCCAAAGTCTGATGATCAACGCCTCCGGTCTGAAAAAGAACTTGATCCCTGGCATAATCTTTTTGATCCTGCTCATAACGGTCAAAGGTGGCCAACAACTGTCCCCTTTTGACCATGTCCCCTTCTTTGACGGTCAGGGTTGCCAATCTTCCGGCAGCCTTGACACCCAGGACATGCTCGGTCATCTCCGTTGTCCCAGAGAAGGTCATGTCCTTAAAATCTTTTTTTCCCGAGCATCCGCTAATTAAAACGATCGCCAATACTCCTATTAAAATGCGCACACTCATTCTCCTTAATTTACAAGTTCTCTCAATTTCCCTTCAGCGTGAAGCAAATTAACATAGCCCATCACCCAGGTGGCCTGCGCCTCGTTATAGGTATCTTCCGACAAGGCCAGATCTGCCTTGGCCTGCATGACCTCAAGTACAGAGCCGCTGCCGATCTGCTGGGAATGAAAGGCGATCTCTAAAGATCTCTCCGATGTCTGACGCTCTTGAATTTTAGCTTTCTTCAAATCTTCAGCCTCGATGATTTCCTCACGGGCCTTGGTCACATTCACCTCTTGCTGCTGGGCCGTGTCCTGAAGATTTTCCTGCGCTTCCTTGACCTGCGCTTTGGATTCTTTTAACTGGGCTTGAGTTTGACCACCCTCCCAAATAGGGACTGAGACTTGCGCGCCGACAAAATAAGTATTGCTGCTTTGGCTCGGAGATTCACCTGAACGTCCATAATTGGCCGTGCCTGAAACCTTCGGTAAAAAATCAGCCATAGCGGTATTTTTGTCTGCCTGGGCTTCCTGAAGCTGTGAGCTTGCCACTGCCATATCAGCATTGCTGGCATTCTCAAAATTGGCAGCAGCTTTATTCATTTTCCTGATAAGCACCTTATCGTCGAGAAAGACCAAGGATTCTCCCAAAGGCATCTGCAAGGCTGCTTCCAGATCCAGCAAGGCTTCCTTGGCCTGAACCTGGGCCTGTTTATAGAGATATTTGGTCTCATCCAAATTAGATTTAGCCTTATTAAAATCGATCTCGGCCCCTGTTCCTTGGGTATATTCCTGTTCGATGACTTCGTAGTCCAGTTGATCCCGTTCCAGAATAGTTTTCATCAGCTTAAAGGTCTGGTCTTTGCGCTGGGCATCAATAAATAAATTAGCCACCAGCGCCAGGACATCTTCACGTGTTTTTTGCATTTGGGCTTCGGAGAGGTTTTCTCCTTTTTTAGCTGCCTGAAATCTTTCAAAAGCGCCGGGGTCAAAAAGAGACATGGTGATCTGTCCCCTGGCATCAAAATTATTATAAGGCCCCTCATGTGTTGAGAATCCAGGGATGGGGATATTCAAACCTTCATAACGCAAATCCGTGGTCTGACGGGCACCGCTGACCGTGCCGTCCACATGCGGCAATAGATCAGCGCGCGATTCAGCGATCCTGGCAATGGCTTGCTCAAGCCTGGCATTGGACATCATCACCTGAAGATTGACGTTGGAGGCGCGCTCAAGGGCATCGCCAAGGGTCAGGCAAATAGTGGCCGGCGCTTCCTTTATCCCACAAGGGAGAAAAAAACAAACTCCTAATATAAAAACAAAATATTTAAGAAATGATTTAGAAAACATATCGTTTATTGTACTGCCAAGACCATCATAATTCAACTGAATGGCTTATTTGTTATGAATATTCCCTAATATTCCCTATTGCTTGGTTGGCAAAGCTGCGCTATGATTTGGGCATGCTTTGGCTTAGGAAGATCATCTTTTATATCTTCGCGATCATCTATTTGATTTTATGCCCTTTGATCGTGGCGCGCATGCTGGGTTTTGTGGTCAATCCGCTCACCCATCACCTGGTCAAAACCGGGCTGGTCTATATTTCTACCAATCCTCCTGATGCCACGGTTTATATCGACGGATGTCTCAGCCATCAAAAAACACCTCAAGTACTGCGAGATCTGACGCCGGGCAAACACTTTATCCGCATTGAAATGGAAGGCTATAAAGATTGGGAACAGACCATTCCCATCGTCGGCAAAAAAGCCACGGTGTTGGCCAATACCCTGCTAATCCCGGAACAGTGGCCCCTTAGTACCATTTCAAACCAAGCCTATCAAAATATCTTTCTTGCCGATGATGATATCTTGATCGCCACGAATCCCGTGCTCAAAGATATCGGCATCTTTCATATGACCCAGGACACCGGCATCATCCCTTTGTTCTCCGCTGATTCCATTTATGCTGACGGAAAATTACTGCAGCTGTACACCGCCCCTCAAAGCCCTTTCATACTCCTTGAAGCGATGATGAAAGATACGGAGAAATTCTTGTGGATTAACGTGAATTCCTCTCCGGTGGTCATTGAGGATATCAGCGATCTTTTCCCTCAAACACCTGCACGCATTGCTTGGAATAACACGGATAACAGCAATATTTTTGCCTTTTATAAGGACAGCACCTACCGCATTAATATTAAGGACAAGGCCATCTACCCTCAGGATATGCAAAAATTACCCCCCGATTTATTGGTGGGGACCAATGTTAACCCTGAAGAAAAATTCATGATTAATGACCATAACGATCTGCTGGTGCGGGAAGGCCGATGGATCAGGCTTTATCCTAAAGCGGATTTCGGCCCTCCCCAAGTCTATGACATCGCTCAATATCGTCCGTCGACAAATATGTATTTCGAAGAAAAGAACGGAGAACTTTTTTATTTGGACAATGACAGCCGGGCTTTAAGCGCTGCCCAAATATTACCCTATCATCCGGTCTTAAATATCCCTATCCCGGATGCTATTAGAAATAAAATGTCAAATAAGGAACCTTAAGTGAAGTTTAGTTATTCCAAAGAAAATTTAAAACCACGTGCCGCGCGCTTGCAGCGTTTCCTGGAAATCCTTCCTGGCGCTTGGAGCTGGGCCAGCTTGCTGGGATTGATCTTTCTCTCGATCGTTTTTCCATTTATCGCTGCCATCTTAATTGTGGCCTTTTATCTCTCCTGGATCATGCGCGTCTTGTATTCCACCATCTTTTTGGTCCTCTCCTACTTGCACATGGATATGGAAAACAAAACCGATTGGAAACAGCGCATTGAAGGCATTGACCACTTGGACCATTACTTAAGAAAAGTATCGACCAGGAAATTCGGCCGGCACTGGCGCAAATGGTTATCGCATCAAATCCATCTGCATCAATTAAATGAATTGCTGGATAGTCAAAACATGCCTCCTCGATCAAAAGACATTTATCATGTGGTGCTCTTCCCAGTCATCAAAGAAGGTCGCGATATCCTGGAACCTGCCATTGAAGCCATCAGCCGCCAAAATTTTCCGCTCAAGCAAATGCTGGTTGTCTTTGCGCTGGAAGAACGCGCCAGCGCGGATGTTCAAGAGGCGGTGCGTGATTTGGAAAAGAAATATAAGGATAATTTTCTTGACTGCCTGGTGGTCGCGCATCCAGCCGTAGTGCCGGGCGAAGCACGCGTCAAGGGGGCGAATGTCACCTGTGCGGCCCGGCAAGCTGCTGCCTTTTTTCAAAGCCGTCAGATCCCTTTTGAAAATGTTATTGTCTCCTGCTTTGATGCCGACACCGTGGTGAGCCCCCATTATTTTGCCTGCCTCACCTATCACTTTATGGTTTGCCCAAACCGCCTGCGTGCCAGCTTTCAACCCATTCCGGTCTATCACAATAATATATGGAATGTGCCGGGATTCGCGCGTGTGGTTGAAACAGGTTCTTCATTTTATCAGCTCATTGAATCCACCAATCCCGAGAAATTAGTCACCTTCTCCTCTCATAGCATGAGCTTCAAGGCCTTGGTCGATGTTGATTACTGGCCGGTGGATATGATCTCGGATGATTCAGCCATTTTCTGGAAAGCCTATATTCATTACGACGGGCAATACTTCGTGGTGCCGATGTACGTCACGCTCTCGATGGATGTAGCCTCGGCGGACAATTGGTGGGAGACCGTCAAAAGCGTTTACAAACAAAAGCAGCGTTGGGCTTGGGGGGTTGAAAATTTTCCGATCGTCATGCGGGCTTTCCTGAAAGCTAAAAAAATACCCCTTTATGACCGCCTGAGGCTGGGCTTTAAACTTTTTGAAGGGCATTTATCCTGGGCCACCTCGGGCTTTATCTTATCCATCATCGGCTGGATGCCCATTGTTTTTGCCCGTCGGGAATTCTCCGCCTCCGTGGTTTATTACAATGTCCCTGAAATCGCCCATACCATCTTTACATTGAGCTTCCTAGCCATTGTGGTGACCATTATTCTCTCCCTGTCGCTCTTGCCCAAGACAAAGATACGCTACCGCTGGCTCATTAAAATAGGCCATGCCTTTGAATGGCTGATGGTGCCTGTGATTTTGGTTTTATTTAGCGCGCTTCCTGCCCTGCACGCCCAGACGAAATTGATGTTAGGAAGGTATTTGGAATTTTGGGTGACGGACAAACATCGGAAATAAATCTAATAAATTCGTCATTGCGAGAAGGGCTTTAGCCCGACGAAGCAATCTCTTATTTTAATCCTAAAAGCTGTGGCAAATCCTTGACCGGTGTCATGGTGCGGATAGTAAAGCTAACGCCCGCCACTTGTGCAGGGTCAATGTCGAGAAAATGGGGACTGTCCCCATTTTTGCTTTCAGGCCCATTTTTTATTTCCATGCTCATCTGCACAGGGTTCAAATCAATACCCCCTTTATTAAACGTCTTCATCGCCTTATCCCCTAGTTTATGTCGATGCTCCAGATCCTGCCTGATGGCTGCTGCTTCTCGTGAATGTGATTCTTTAAGAAAATTTGTACTCCATTCTATTTCTTTGGCCTTTTTGACCAAAATGTCGAGATGATTGCCATAAATAATTCTACCTACCGTATTGTTCAATTTATCAGCTGGAAAAATATGCTCAATCGCATCCAAAGTCCAAATATCTTCGGTGATATGTTTATCTTCTTTAAACTCTGGCATAAGGCTATAAATATAATACAAACGTAAACTCTCTATTAATGCAATGTCCCCTGAGATGCTTTCTGCTTTATGGCCCAATTTATACTTTCTAATCAGATCCTTTTCCCGATCCAAACCTGAGTTCACCTGCGGATCATCAATATTTAATTTATTGAATTCAAGCCAGAGTCGGGACTCTTTGTTTAATCTCTGCTGTATTGCATCTTGTAAATCAACCTGCATCTCCCGTAAAGCGTATAAAGACGCTGCCCGTGCATTAACCCGAGCATAATCTTCATCAAAGAATTTTCCGGAAAACTGTGCTTCAAATGATTCTCTAGCCTCTTTAATACCGATCGGATCAATAAAATTAGAAATTAATTGCAGAACCGCCGAAGGATTGCGTTCTCTTGCTGCGTCTACTGCAGACTTGCGTCTTTGTCCCGGGTCAAACGACGCCAGACTTTTAAGCAGCTCACTACTTAAAGGATGGTTACCCTCAAGCTTATTGCCTGACACACTCATCGCCATATCTGTTTCAGGAATGATCTTCACCACATCATCGATCTCAGGCTGGGTATTCTCGTGATTAGTATCAGGTAATAAAGATATGACAATCGACTTATTACCATCTAAAACTACGGTCGCTTCGTGTTTCTGCCTATCAAAATTAAAATCAGTCAAAATGCCGAAGACTGGGACAGTGACTGATTGAGGAGACCGGTATGTGATCTGGATAAATTTTCCTTTTCTTAAACCCAAATTATACTCATCAAAGTCCAAATGAAATAATTTTCCGGAAATTTCATCCACTATTTGATGTACGGTCTTCGGATCAAAATTCATATCGAATAAGAGCCTTCCGAGTTCACTTCTAAACTTTATCCGCCTCAATTCTATAAATTTTTCATCCTGTACCGTTTTGTAAACATCATTAATCTTGATCCCGTGTATTTCCCAATCTTTATTGAGCATATCCCAATTGATTAAATAATGAGATAGGTATTGTAATTGAGTATAATCAATCCGTGTCATCCGCTCTTCCGTCACTGGTTTTAGCGTCCAGATCTCTCCTTCAATCAATTTGTGCACATCATTCACCTGATTAATAATACGCGTAAATGCCTCCCCCTTGAATACGGGTGAATTAAAGAACTGACCACCATCTTTTAATAGATTCATTAATCTTTTTAATTCATCTATCGTTTTTGCTCTCTCTTGATGCTTTGTGGCAGTAAACCAATGCCAAATGGAATAATTTGAATAAATAATATCAATGGATTTAGGATTAAGATACTTATGCAATCTATCTAAAGTATCAAAATAAAAAATGATATGATCTTCACCTGGGACATTTTGCCAGGAAGGATAATATTGGTCTGCATACCCAAGTAAGATGACTTTAAGACCTACCGGCAGGGCTTTTCGCAACTCGCGAAGAGTGGTTGCATCTCCACAGCCAAGATCTAACACAACCACCGGTTGATCCGGATGTTTTAAAGCAGCTTTTTTAATAGCATCAAGGATTCCTAACTTCCTATCCACTGTCTTAAAGGGAGTCTGAAAATCAGGCCAAACCACACCATAATTTATTTTTATCTCGTTTTCATTTGCTGTAGGGAGTATTTGAATGGATTTCCCAAGTCGAATGATATCTTTCCATTGTTCATCTGATATAGGTGATTCAATATTAGTATCGCTTTCTGTTACATAACTATATTCTTTAGCAGGATATGCACGTCCTATATTCATAGCCTTGTCTGATGTCTCTGCTGTTTGGGCAAAATCGACCACATCTTCAATATAAGCCTTATACCCCCTATCTGCTTCTAATGACACTTCCTGGATTTCGTGATCTTGTAAATGTAATAATACTGTTGAAGAATTTGGATAAACGTAGAAGTCCCGAAGTAATCCCTCGATGACTTTTTCCCCAGAATTTACTGTTGAAACAGTGGGAACATAGATAAGTCGCATCAGATGACCGCGCCTTAACTCAAGATTGGTTTCGTTTATTAATAAGGGAAAGATACGATTAGAGACACGGTCAACTTCTGTTGCCAGGCGTCCCGTTGGAAAATTACTATTTACTAATTTTCGGGCAAATTCTTCTCTGAATGTTTGGCGGAAAAGCTGGATGCCTTGCTGACCTCGATATTTCGGGTATATCTTTGTATGAACTTGATCGTGAAGTTTACTAATATTGATCCCACCAATAATACGATTGGAATCAAACACCCTTATATTGTCTTCGTATTCGGATTTTGCCTGCAAATCAGTATATTCCTTTCTCGTCAACGGTTTTGCACCAACGGAAACGACATGATCACTTTTCATCGCCTTATTCGTCTCCCCATCCATCTTCGGGGACAGTCGCGCTGGCGGAGGCCATTTGACCCTGAAGGATGCCTCAAGCGGATTGCCCGACAATTGCCACGGCCTTGCTTGAAAAAAGGCTTGGATCGCTCCCGCATTCGTTCTTGAAGGAATTTCAACATCTAGCGTTTTTCCCGTGAACCGTTTTGATGACGGCCATTCCTTATCCAACAACGCAGTTAATTTTGAAGACATTCCTGACATTCTTTCATTTTGTCTCCAGGTGATGCCATACAATTTTCCGTCAAGATCAAAACGGATCTTCAACTGCACCGGCCCTGTCTGACTCCATGCGCTTAAGTTTCTGGAAAGTTCTTCTGTTCTCTCAAAGATATAGCTCCGTACATATTCATTGATATTAAGACGCCCTATTTCTTCAGGTTTTAATCCCTTAAGCTCTCTTTGAGCATCTTGAATTTTTGCATCTGAAACATCTTTTTGTTTTAAACTCTCCAGAATCCTTGTGACTCGATGTTGAGCGCTTTTGTTTAAAGAGTCGTTTTCGAAATCTTTAAGTTCTTGATGAATATTCTCAGGCATTATGTGCGTCCTATCACGATATTTTGGAATAACAGTATCCTCACCAAACGACTGATGGATTCGACCTTCAATCAAATTCCTTCTCTTATTAAATTCTTGTGCGGCTCGAGCTTCCATGAGTCGAATAGATCCTGTTGTAGGATCCAAAGACACACTCCTATGATCCACATGGGCTAAATCTTTCAATGCTGTTTTCCAATCTGCCTCAACTTGGGCAAACTCTGGTTCAAAATCTAAACTCGTCATGTCATTAATCCCTGCGGCACGAAGACGTGACAAATAATTCTCTGCATTCAAATAGCGTTCCTTTAGCCCCTGTAAAAATTCATCACCAAGCTGTTGGGCTGTCCAATGGTTTTTTTGTGCCAATTGAAAAAGTGCTTCAGCATCAAACCCATAATAATTAATACGGGCAGCCTCCCGTTGTATCAGCACCGAGTACTCATAAAGCGGCCAATCAGCAGAATTCAATGCATGTGAAATGCCTTCAAGTTTATAATTAATCCCCGTCCTAAGATGCAGATCTAACTCTGCTGCAAATTTCTTGTCAAACACCTCTCTTTTTATACGCAATATCGACTGTAAAGACTCGCCTATTGGGGCTGGAAGTTCTTTCCATGGGATACTATTGACTTCTTCGATGGTTTTCCCAAATCTCAACACATCTAATGGGCCATTCCACTGCCCTGTATCAAAATGATTTAACATATATTCATCCATCATAAAAATGTATCGTGAAAACGCCTCAACCTGAGATTCAGTTAATTTTGAAGCAGCAGCGTCGATTGCCTGCGGTGGCACAGCCGCACTCACCCCAAAAGCAGAAAGCACTTCAAGGAATCTTCGCCGTGGTATACCAGTCTTCTCCTGCTTCCCAGTTTGTGCTGAGACCACATCTACCTTATCATTTGCAGAAGCATTCATCGTCGCTTTTACTGTTGCTTTAGGAATTTGATTGATCACAGCCATGGCTCCATCGATATCCACAATAGGTTCTTTAGAAAAAGCAGTAAGCTGCGCGCGATTAACTTTTCCTGGTCCTTCAATTTCTAATAATCGAGGCAGGACTGAGCCCACGACACCACCGGAAAAATACTTCCTTGGGATTCTCTGACCCGTTATCTGATCAGGCTCTTCTTTGATATAATTGTATACGCCTTTTTTGAAGGCTTGGAGGTATTGTTGATAGATGTATTCCACGTTGTTCTTATTGTGGATTCCCGCTTTCGCGGGAATGACAAGACCTTGAGTCTTGTTTCTATCCAAATAAATTTTATTGAAGATGCTGTCTTTGATTTTCTTTTTGTACCAGATGGCGAGGATGAGGGAATAGAAGACTTGGCGCAATTGGCTGAAATTCTTACCTTCGTTGACTTCTTTGGTTAATTCTGGGATCACAATTTCACGGATGATTTCAGATGCAACGCTATGAACCACCTCCACCCCCGGGGTGAAGATGGTTTTATGCTTCTGAAGTGATAGATAGTCTTCTTCCAACATCACCTTCAAATGATTCTCCAAGACAAAAGCAGTGCCGTTGTTTTCATAGACAACAGCTTTGTCCGGAACGATCCAGACTTTGTTAAACGTATTGATCGGAATATTGGTTGTCCCATACTTGGCTTCTGCCTGGGCGTAAACCTTGTTCCAGAATTCTTTGCCCAATTGGCTTTCAGGATAGATCAAAGATGCGGTGATTTGTTTGAGGATATAATCCTCTGCCAAAAGATCACGGCCCATCTCGGTTTGGCCAAACTCCTGAGGAACGATGCGGTTTTTTTCATAAGGTGAAAGATTGACCCAAAGATCATTCTCAGGGATGGTCAAAGACGCGAGGAAATATTTGATTAATTTGGCACATTCAGAACGGACCTGGTACCTGGAACTCAAGGTACCAGGTCCGTTTAAATCACCCATATCAACATAAAAATGAAAACGGAAAGGATTGTGAGGGTCTATTTTTATACCCTTAAGCACAACGGGATTATAAGCTGGACTTAAACCCACCATCTGCCCTGGAGCAGGCAAGACAAAGTCTTGGGCATAGACTGGCATCGGTCCCAGTATGCTTGTGACCATAAAGCACAAGAGTATATAGATAGAGATATATCTTTTCATTTATAGGCAAAGTATAACTGGTAAATTTAGATAATGCCAATCCGTATAAAACGCCTATAAAAGGAGAACCCCGCAGTGGTGCATAAGCGGGATTCGTTTGAGATACCGTGAGAGTTTGGTTCCTAGGCCATAGTCACGGTCTTCTTGGGAGAAGATTTCTTAGCTTTCCAGTGCAAATTGATCCTCAACGTATGGCAGTAGTCCACCTTCATCAGGCGACGGCTATGGTTCACGTAGAAGAATCCCTTCACGCGGAAGCAAAATCTTTCATCGTTGCTGGCGCTATCAAAATACTTCTTGATGTACACGCGAGGCTCTGCAGCCTCTTCTTCATGCTGTGCTTCGCTCGCTAAATAAATAAAATTTTTACGCACATCACTGACACATGCCTTCTCTTCCGAATGTTCGCGCAGGCTGATGACCTTGCCCCTGCCTTGTAAAATTGATGTGGTTTTATGAAGTATGTCGCGCATAGGCGATTCCTTTATGCTTGAAAATACATCTTCGTTGTATTCCATGTGTGATCCTCTCCCAATTTTTGCTTCTCTAACGGCCTCTAAACGAAGTGTAGCATGGCAAGGAGTCAAAACAAGGGCACCTAAGGGCTTTTATGGAAAACGTTTTCTTGACAATTCAGCGACGGAGGTAATTGCGGGAAGGGTTTTTTATTAAAAAATTCTTAAGAAATAAAGATTAGATTAAGGTTTTCTATGAACGCTTGCGAAAAGGGAATGAAACGCGGTTTTCTCGGCCATTGACCAAACGATCAATATTGGACCGGTGGCGGAAGACGATAAAAACACAAAGGACTATAGCCATTAATTTCATGGCAAATGGCGCTTCAAAAGCAACCATGAAGATAGGCAGGCAAACAGCTGCGGCAATGGATGCCAGGGAAACATAACCAAAAACCAAGAAAAGCACCACCCAAACAAGCAGGGCTAAAAACAAAACGATCCGAAGGCCTGGCAATTGAATGGCCAGACCAATCAATACCCCAAGGCTGGTGGCCATGCCCTTGCCGCCTTTAAAACCCAAAAACACGGTCCAATTATGCCCTGCCACGGCAGCCACGGCAATGATGACCAGGGCCAAAGCATTACCCTGGCCAAAGAGATTAGCGATCAGCGTGACCGGAATAATGCCTTTAATAACATCCAAACACCGCAGCCTAAACCAGCCCCGAGCCGTGCGGAGAATCTTTCAGCCATGACAACAATGGCCCAAGGATTAACAAACAAGCCCGTCACTGAAGCACAATTAAAGGGCATTGCTCAGCAAGTGTCCAAAGACCCTGAGGCACAATCAGCCCTGCGTTCCATTGACACGGCTTTGACTCCGGAGCATACGGTGAAATATTGTCCTGAGAATGGAGAGCGTTTTAGCGCGGATATGACTTATTGCCCGGATGGCAAGGTTAAACTTGAATGGGTGGACTAACGTGGCTCTAACTTTTGCCAATAAAGTGACTGTCGGCCGGATCTTGATCGTGCCGTTTTTTATTGCCACCGTCATGTATATTTCCCCGAAGCATGAATATTTCCGGTGGATAGCCCTGGGATTATTTCTCGTCGCTGTTATCTCCGACATCGTGGACGGCTACATTGCCCGCACGCGGGGCCAGAAAACCAAGGCCGGTGCCATCCTCGATCCTTTAGCGGATAAAATTCTCTTGATTAGTGCCTTTATCTGCCTTTATATTAAAAGAGGTTGTTTTACCGATAT
>Ga0206817_1106_pt1 | contig 26651 bp, 42 predicted proteins | sample Alteio_BWOrgCont_89_FD_152873 | JGI IMG/M metagenome (GOLD analysis project Ga0206817, IMG submission 152873) | Enriched cells from forest soil in Barre Woods Harvard Forest LTER site, Petersham, Massachusetts, United States -... | ecosystem: Environmental > Terrestrial > Soil > Temperate forest >...
TTTGAAACGTAATTTCTCTGAAATTCCGGTTAATCCTGAAAAGCCCGCAAAAACAAGCAGGCATCCAAAAATAACGGTTAGAGTGACATTCTGAAAAATGTTATGAAACAAGGCGCCTGTCAATCCGCCGACGGCGCTGGTGATCCCAAAGCTCCATAATACCTGTTTGTTGACATATTGCTTCCATCTCCAAAAACGCAAAGCTGTGCCTAGAAAATGGGCGATGGAAATTCCTGCGACCGCGACACTTGTACCGACTTTCAACGCAAGCAAGGGCGTGATGAGGCTGCCAATGCCAAAGCCAGCCACCGAAGCAACCGCTCCCGCGCACACACTCATCAATATTAATAAAATAGTGAAAACTTCCATGATAAAAATATTAACATGGAGCCTTAGGCCACGGAAATATATTTATCTCAAGCAAGATTATCATTAAAAATTGCTTTTAACTCACCCGGATGGATTTTCCCTCCGTTGCCAAATTGCGCCTCTATTTCCCCTGCTTTAATGGAGTGTCTTGTAAATTCAGCCTCTATTTGTCCCGCCTTAATGAAAACCCCTGATGACGGCGCAGGAGAAACAGTTTGAGCAAAAGAAATATTTGTTAACCCTATGGTGATTAAAAATACGATAATTTTTATTTTCATAGCTCCCCCTTTTATATAATCCATTTTTAGGATAGCCAAAAACAGATTAAAGGAGGATTAAAATAAAATGAAGGTGGGAAGGCATGAACTACTTAGGAATGACGATCTTGGTAATCCATTCTTGGATGGCTTTTTTGATTTCCTCTTTGACAACTCTTACCTTAGCCAGTTTTTCTGTGTCTGTTCCTTGAAACTTGGATGGGTCAGTGAAACTCCAATGCAATCTCTGGCATGGACCAGGAAACACCGGGCATCTTTCTGCGCTGGCTTCATCACATACCGTAATAACATAATCATATTTCTTAGCTTGTTTTACCAAATCAGATACTGCCTTGGTGGACTTGCCCACAATATCAATCCCTTCTTCTTTCAATGCTTCAACGACAATAGGATTTAATTTTCCTGGTTCAAGGCCGGCACTTTCCACTTCAAAACGGTCTCCTGCTGATTTCCTCAAAAGCTCCTCAGCCATTTGGCTTCTGGCTGAATTATGTATACATACGAACAAAACTTTTTTCTTTTCCATAGATTATTTTTCTACTTCATTAAATGCCATGCACCTTGGGCCATGACTACTAAACCAATGAAGATTAAAAAGAAAGCACTTAAATAAGGAGCTTTACGGGCCCATTCACCAAAATTCTTGAATCTCTTGCTTGCATGTTTTACAGAGACTGCGGCAATAACCCCAACGCCCACCAAGGTAATGGCAAGCCCTATACTGAAGCCCAAAACCAACCACAACCCCAAGACCACCTTCTTTAACTGCAGGCAGAGCAGTAGTATAGCAAATGCCGACGGGCATGGGGATAACCCTCCGGTGAGGCCGAATAAAATAATCTGCCCCGTAGTCACCTTCTGATTCATCAACTGCTTGCGTACTTCTTCTGCATGCTCCCGCTCATGGGCGTCACCAAATTCTAAATCATCTTCTAATTCATGCTCGTGATGATGGTGATCCTTGTCATCATGATCATGGTCGTGGTGATGATGATGGGCTTCTCGTTGGGCCTGACGTATTTGATAAAGCATCCAGCACGCTAGACCGATGACGATCATGCCTGTGATGATTTGAAAATAGGGTCCCAAGGCCTCTACGTTCAAAGTGGAAGAATACTGTAATCCAACGAAGGCCAAGATCCAAATGATCGCTGTGTGTGAAATAGTGGCTGATATGCCTAATAGAAATGCCTGGGCCACAGTACCACGGATGCCTATGATAAAGGCACTCATCATGGTCTTGCTATGCCCAGGCTCCAAGCCATGCAGAGCACCTAAACAGATTGCAACAGGGAAAAACAACCACGCATTACCGTGGGCTATGTACTGACTAAATAACGGCATGCATTTTTATCTGCTTTGACTCATTAATTATGGATCACAACAACCTCATCGTGATGATGATACCAGTACGGATGATATCTGCGGTCACCAGCATAATAGACGCATCCTGCTGTTTCGAGTAATAAAACAACAGCAAATAATAATTGTACTGATCTTTTAACCATAATCACCTCTTTCAGTTTATGATCATGCCACTCAAGCCTGGTATTGATTTTCGCTCACTTTTTCCATCCAGTCAACGACCTTTCCGTTTAAACTCTCCTGAATGGCGATGTGCGTCATGGCCGTGGTGGACCTGGCGCCATGCCAATGTTTTTCTCCTGGTGCAAACCAAACCACATCGCCGGGATGAATTTCTTCGACCGGGCCGCCCTCGTGCTGTGCCCAACCGCAGCCAGAAGTCACGATCAAGGTCTGGCCCAAGGGATGCGTATGCCATGCTGTTCGCGCTCCAGGCTCAAATGTCACGTGAGCACCGGCGACGCGTGCCGGAGCCTCTCTTTGGAACAATGGATCTATACGCACTGTACCGGTAAACCAATCCGCTGGTCCCTTAGTGGAAGGTTGTGAACCACTTCGTTTTATTTCCATATGTATTCAACCTTTCTGTTCAATCAACTTTGATTACCATACTTTTAATTATAGATCAGAAATATCCAAAATGGAATTTTGTCTCAGATAGCCCGCGGCATTGAGGGGTTTCAATATAAGCATTCATTTTCTATTTTTCTTGCCACCAGAATGTGCCCCATGACTTTGATGACCAGGTCTGGATAGGCCCCGACTACCGTTACCCATAAAATTTGAATTGGATATCGGCGCCCCTGAGAGTCCTGCTTGTTGTTGCCCCTCAAGCGCATGAAGATTGTCCGTCTGTTGTTGTCGTTTTTGCTGATATTCCTGTTCATCTTGCTCTTGCTGTTGCTTTTCATGCTTTTGCTGATCTTGCAGTGATCCTTGTTGCACCGTCTGCGCTCGTGATAGATCTGCTGTTAAAAAACAAAGAAGAATAATCAAACATAATGAAAAGAACCTACATCTTCCTCTCATATGATTTACCTTTCTCTAGATTTAATTATTTAGATACATAAAATATCAACTCATCCCTATTCCACAGATTTAATATACTTAAAACAAGATTAAGAAATTATGAAAATAGGATGAAAAATAAAACCCCCGTAACTTTCTACGTTACAGGGGTTTATGTTATTGAGAAAACCATGATAAGAACTAAGGTTCTTATCTGTTAAGCATTCCGAAACTTTGGATTTTGGTCAGAATGGATGCGGCAATAAACCTCATGGTTATAAATACTTAAAATGTGCTTACAACCGTGATGTTTGCATTTTCTTCCTTTACGTGAAGTCCCTAATTTGATCATATCAGCCTCCTTGCGCCTTCCTGCCTTCTGGCGATATTCCTGTTAAAATAAACCCTCGTTCATCTTCCGGCGTGCTGCCCAAGGCTTCGGCAAGGGTTTTGAATCCTTGTAAATAGACAAAGAAACCTTCCACCGGCACATACATTTCAAAATTCCTGCCTGTAACTTCACACTGTCCGAATATCCGAATCTCATTATTCCTGGATTCAAAATACCGCTTAAATCTAAAAGGCAATAATGGAGGGGTCCTTATTGATAGTTCCTGTATCATGATGGAAATGCCTCTGCAATCTGGCTGCTTAATGACGCGCACGCCTTGCTTAGTGTTGTGACCAATCCAGAATAAGACTTCGGGACAATTGGCTCATGGAATTCTGATCTTTTAATCATCACGGTTTTTGAATTTTGTACATCAAGCACCGTCCATTGCACGACAAAATCCATATCCTTATCTAAATTACTATCCAATTGAACAATCTCGACGAGCACCTGGTATTTAACCGCAATCGCGGGGTTCCAGGGATAAAGGCACCATTTCGCCCCTGGAAGTCTCATCGTGAGATCTTCCCTAATCAAACGCGCCACCCCGAGATCAAGAGATTCTCCCCAACGGTCGAATTGGGCAAATTGGAGCATTTTTGCATCTGACTGTGTTACTATTTGAGGCCTGTCTAAATATTCAGGTATTTTGACCGGCCCGACGCCGATGATAGTCCCCGGAGCAATATTTATTTTCTTACTCGACGAATTTTCATTAATGGCTGAAAGTGCGTAGAATCGCGGCGTTGGGCTTGTCGGGATCGATATGCAGCCGCTTAAAGATAAGATAGTAATCATTATAACCCATTTCATCTTATTCTCCTACCTTTCCTTTTAACAAGCTTTCAGGATGCTGTTCCAGATATTCAGTCAATAAACTGACGGAATGCATGGCCTCTTTGGTTTCCTGAAGTGTGCCCTGCAAATCATAAAGACTTCTGGGTATTTCGCTTGAATTGACCAATTTATTAATCCCCTTGGTGGCAGATTCAAGATTCTTGGCAATCTCTTTGATCGGTATTTCATTCATGATTTCAGAAATATCCGGAGAAGTGGGAAGTGTGGGGAGTTCAGGATACTGATTGACGATACCCCGGAGCTTCGCTGGTTTATCCTTATAAAAATCAAATGAAATGATCAACTGGCCGGTTAAAAAACTCTGCACTTCAAGATTCCCGCGAAGGCCCAGCGCAATCAGCTTCCGAGCGCCGTCCACTTCCCCAAAACTGGGAGCCCCTTTAATCTTGTCCTGTTCAATTTCGACAATGACAGGAAGCGTGATGGTACCAGCCTTGGCATCATAGATCAGACTGATGTCTTTGACGGCCCCGATGCTGACCCCCCGAAACATCACCGGAGCGCCGATCGCAAGTCCTTTAACGGAACCATCGAAGTACAAAACAAATTTATTGGTCTTTTTAAAAAGCTCTCCCGAACCAAAAACCACCACGGCAGCCAAAAGGAGCATCATGGCTCCAATGACAAATACCCCAATCACTGTTTTATTGACTTTTTTACTCATCTATTCTACCTCTCTTTAAAAACTGAACAACTCGGGGGTCCTTGGAATCCCTTAACAATACTTGTGGGTCCCCGCTGGCAATCATTGTTTTGCTTGCCTCATCTAAAAAAACGGAATTATTCCCGATGGCAAAAATACTGGCGAGTTCGTGGGTCACCACCACAATGGTTGCACCCAAGCCATCCCGCAGCTCCAGGATCAAATCATCAAGCTTCCTGGAATTGATAGGGTCAAGCCCGGCTGAGGGTTCATCAAAAAAAATAATATCCGGATCAAGCGCAATGGCCCGGGCCAAGCTTACCCTTTTACACATCCCGCCGCTGATCCCTGAAGGAAATAAATCCTCATGCCCTTCTAATCCCACTAACGAAAGCTTTAAGGCCACGATTTCTTGTATTTGCTGCTTGGATAATTTTGTATAAAGCTGTAAAGGAAGTGCTACATTTTCTCCAACTGTCAGAGAACTCCATAACGCTCCGCTTTGATAAAGAACGCCGAAACGACGCATGATTTTTTTCTGTTCATTTTCATCTTCATCCCAAAAACTCTTCGCATAAAATAAAACCTTACCGCTGGAAGGCGGCTTTAACCCGATCATGGATTTAAGCAAGGTACTCTTGCCGCATCCGCTAAGCCCCATGACAATAAAAATATCACCTTTATTCACACTAAAATTGAGATTTTGCATCACCAGATGATCGTCATAGCCGATATCGAGATCCTTGACTTCAATAACCGATTGGGATTCCATAAGCTATACTCCCAAGACCTGACAGATAAAGGTGATGATGGCCGTCGCAATGACAATACCGGTGATGGACGTTACAACTGCGGAGGTCGTTGCATTGCCGACACCAGCTGAATCTCTTTCACACTCAATGCCACGCAGACAACCAGAAATGGCAATAATCACACCAAAAACAAAACTGTGTATAAGCCCGATCCAAACATAATTAAGTTTTACAGCCAATTGGGTATGATTTAAATATTCCACCGGATTAAGATGAAACATCCAAATGCTGATAAGAAAACCTCCTACGATGGCCATCAGATCCGCATAGATGGTCAAGATCGGCATCATCAGTACCAATGCAAGAACACGCGGGACAACTAAAAACTCAACAGGAGAAACCCCTAGGGTTTTAAGCGCATCAACTTCCTCATTTGTCTCCATCATCCCCAGTTCCGCTGCAAAAGAGGCGCCGATACGTCCTGACACAATAATGCCTGTCATCACCGCTGCTAACACCCGCACCATGGCAATGGCAACAATATCGGCAATATAAATTTGAGCCCCAAACATTTTAAGCTGTATGGAGGCAACAAAAGCCAGAATCATGCCGACCAAGAGACTTATCAAAGAAACCAGCAACAAGGTATCAATGCCGCATCTTTTGACGAGAAGAGAAAAATCATCCCAGCGAAAATAGGATCTGCCTGTGATCACGCGGCACAATGAAACGGCAATATCCCCTAAGAAATTAAGAGCTACGTTAAAACTCTCGCCGATTTTTAAAAATCTTCCCCCTACTTCTTCCCAAAATGACTCGTGCACTTTCGGTGGTGAAATGACTTTGTCATGCACCTTTAAAGCGAGTGCTAATAATTTCTGTACTTCCTGCGGCAGTCCTTCCCAGGCGACTTGAATATTCTTCTGGGCACACTCTTTAATCAATTTAAACAAAAAAGTAATGAGCCCGCTGTCCCACTTTAAATCTGGTGAAACGCTAAAATTAATTTGCACGATATCCGCATGAGCAGACAGTTGTGTGGTGACTTCATTTTCTGAAAGAAGACCTGCGGATAGACGCCAATCACCACTTAATTTGATCAGAAGAGTTTTAGGTGTTGCATAATCAAACCCGAGCTTTTCAGATAATACACTCATGGCGCTATTTATTGTTTATCCTCTTTATTGATGACTGAATTGACCACCTTGTGAATTTCACAGAAATTGCTCCAGGTGTCTTCTCTAAATAGATAGATTAAAATACCCGCCGCACCTAAAAATTCTACCCCGCCTAATGATAGAGCAAGAATGAATTTCACTTCATTGCTCCAAGATGAATAGGTAAAAAATGCTGCTTGGAGTAAAGAAAAACCGTTTATAAGAAAGATAAAAGCTATCGATACGAATAAAGCCCCTAAAAAGAAGAGTCGTGTTTTCTTTACTCCAAGAACATAAACTTTCGCTGCTTTTATTTTCATCATAGAAGTTGTATTTTTATACCTCCTGACAAAATTAAATAGCATCAAAGAAGACAGCAATTGACTGATTAATCGACGGATCATTTGCGTCTAGATCCTATCAAATAACCTAATAGAAGAGAGGCGGCAGCGGTCCCGGCGATATAAACCCATGGATCCTTATGCACACGTTGATCGACATCATTCGCTATTTCCATTGCTTTTTCTTTACCTTGTACGATAGAAGATGCCATGGCCTCCCGGATATGGGCATATCTATTAGCCATGAGGTCTGTTAATTCACCCTTCTTTTCTTTGGCTGCCTCATTCAAAAGTTCCAAAGCTTCACCAATCTTTGCATTGCTTGTTCTAACCGGGGTTTCTGTTGTCATCGCACTTGCTCCTTTATGATGTGTTGTTTTTTAATTGCTTATTCTTTGGGATAGGAACCAATTTGAAAAAATATTATTTTATTGATAGGTATGAATCTCTGGCTCTCACCGTAGTCGACAACTATAAATTCTTTTTCAATTCCTCTTAAGGTATAGAGTACAGCACTCGCATCTCCCTCGAGTTTAATATGTATCTCTTCATTTAGAAAAACATTTAATCTGTCAAGAAAGACATCTGTTGTGCATGCAATCATTTTTGTCCTTAATAAATTTTTACTATGATTCTTAAAAAATGCGGTGAAATTTGACGTGCTTATTCTAGAGAAGAGTCTGAATTGAATCAATTGTACCGAGGTATAATAGGCATACCTGGAAGTCTTTGGTTGTTAATTTTCTACAAACAATGCTTCTTGTTCATAGAAGTCCGGGAACAACCCCGGATCCTTTGAACTTACATAATAATTCTCTTCTTCTTGTTGATATATCCAGTTATAGAGCACCTTTGTCCCTATAACATCCGCCATCATTTCGTCAGATGCCGGATCTACATAAATCTCTGTAGGTGTGCCCTTTTGTCTGTTGATGGGATATTTTCGATTTTTCATATGGCCCTCCTTATTTAATAGTGCTCACAATCTTATTTTAAGGAGGTATCGCGGATGAATCAATTGTACCGTGGTATAACAAAACAGGTACGAAGGAGATTAAAGAGTATCCAGAAACCATTCGTGGATTAAACGCAGCATTTCATCTTTATGTTCAAGAAAAAGATATTCAGAATGAGGCCCATTTTTAATAATACTTAACCGCTTTAAGGCGGCCGTATTTTTATAAAGCTCCTCAGAATGGTGATACCTGATAACCCAATCCGAATCGCCATGAATGTAAAAAATAGGGACCTGTGTTTTCTTTACCAGCTCAAGTGGTTTTTCTTTTTTAAACCAAAAAGGCCCAGGTCTTACCCCTTTGCCCTGCCTGCCTTTCCCAAACAAATTATAAAATATATCATTTTTAACATCGAGCCTCCAAAACCGGTAATCAATCTTACCGATTTGAGTCGGCGCACTGATGGCAATAATACTGTTAATCAAGGATGTTTTGGAGGCGGCGATTATGCTCGTGGCAGCACCCAGAGAGAGACCAATCAAACCTATCTTGTCATAACTTTTTGCGGCAAACTCAACAACGCTCAAAAGATCTAAATATTCTTTCGTCGTCCAATAAAACAATCCTTTGCTTTTCCCATGTCCTCTAAAATCAAATAAAATAACATCATATTCATCATGTAACAATTCTCCTAATTCTTTGAGAAGAACGGCCTGCTTGCTATTAAAAAACCCATGCGCAATGATGATGACTTTTTTATGACCGGATTTAAAATAGTCATAATTAATCTTATGTTGATCTGAGGTTGTTAAATAACCGGATTGTTTCATGGATGTTGAACGTTCGTTTCTGCTAATTCTGAACTGGACTCTTTGGCTAGAGGTTTATAATAGGCTCCGGTTGCATGAGTCAAATTTTTGGCCGTCCCCCATTGGGCTTGGATCGAGTGAACAACGTTAGACCAAAACCCATCTTCGACATGACGACGGGAAAACCCATGATTAGTGGTAATAGTAATATATATCTTCAATGCCCTCTGGGCACAATCTTTCATGGCAAATTTCTTAGCTGTTTCTTTACATGCCTTTTTAATTTCTTTAATCTTAAGGACAGGTAATTTCTTTAACCACTCTAAGCCTGCAACAAAATCTTCAACAGATTCATTAACAAGCAAACGGCCATTGATACCGTCTTTGACGACCTCCCGGACCCCTGGCGCGTCAACAGCCACCACAGGTATCCCTGCTGCCATTGCTTCTGTCACAACCAATCCTTGTGTTTCGCTTTGAGAAGCGAAAACAAACACATCCATCGCATGATACGCATTGACCAACTCTTTTCCTTTAAGCATCCCTGCTAAATGTAACCTGTCCGCGAGGCCTTCTTTTGTCATGATCTCTTTAATGGATTCTTCAGAAGGACCTGTACCGCCAATTAAAAAATGGGCCTTAGCTTCTTTCTTTAAAAATTGGGCTACCGCACGGGTCACAAATTCCAAATTCTTTTCCGGGGCGAGCCGTCCCACATGACCCACCACATAGGCATCATCAGGAATATTCATTCTTTTGCGAAATGACTTTCTGCTTCCTCGAGCGAATTCTTCTGTATAGATCCCTGTCGGGACCACATCTATCGCGGTTGTCACCCCCCGCTCTTTCATCATCAACATAACACTTTCTGAGGGTGCAAAAACATGATCAGCCAGATTGGCATAACCCGTTGATAATTCGATCATAAAACGTTTCAAAGCTTCGATATTACCAGGCATATAATGAACATTTTCTTCATAGAGACTGTGATGGGTAAAGACTAAGGGCACATTATATTTGGATGCGATTCTTAACGCTGTGTCTCCAATGAGAAAAGGATGTTGAGAATGGACTATATGCGGGACAAAATCCCCCAGGGCTTTTGTTAACGTTCCCTGAATAGGCAATTGTACTGAAAAATTTGAACCGTTGTAATGTTGAAAGGCTGGGATTCGGATCACATCTTCTTCTACCCGCATATTGGGAAGTTCAGGGGCTACAATAATGACCCGATGCCCTGCCTCTCGATATTCTTTAGCAAAACTAATCACTGATTTTTCTAATCCGCCGACCAATGGCTTATAAGTGTTGGTCATGAGTAAGATATTCATGATGTTCCTTTCTTTAATTCTACAAGTGCTTTTCTCGCTGCTAAGCAAATCGCCTCATAGGGATCTTTTGCCCCCATCAACATTCCTTCTTTTTCCAAATCTGCCGACAAAAGCGGTTTTCCAAATCTTAGCTTAATTGGGTATAGTTTCGGATATTTGGAAGTGCTGGGCCAGGCTTCATGTGCACCTGTGATGGCAACCGGAACCAGCATGGCCCCTGTCACCTTAGCTAAAACACCAAAACCCTTTTTAAACTCTCCAATTTTACCGTCAGTGCTACGTAACCCCTCTGGAAAAAAACACAGGCCCTTGCCATTTTTCAATACATAGAAGCAGCTTCGTAGAGCTTCCAGAAAATGTTTTGAAAAATCAAAAGGGATAAATCTTCCCATCTTGACGAAATTCCTTAAAACACGGTTTTTAATAAATGGTCTAAAAAAATATGGCCCGAAAACGAAATAAAAAATCTGAAACACCGGCCGGCGCGGTAAGCAGGCGCCAATGGCCGGTCCATCTAGAAAGCTCGTATGGTTCCCATATAAAATATAAGCACCTTCTTTGGGCACATTTTTTGCTCCCTCTGCCTTAATGTTAAAGAATACTTTAAAGATCAAACAATCGATAGCAGTAAAACATACTCGAAAAAGCCAGGCAAAAAAACCAGTGCTCAATTCAAGCATCTGCATGGTTTCTTCTTTTGGCAGGACGTTTAAATGTTCTTCCCAGTAATTTTCACCTATCGCGACACCTTGATCTTCCAGAGGAATATCCTTGGCACCTTTTAATGCGTCTGTGATGTTTAAGATAAGGTCCTTAACCGTAAAGGACCGCGAAATCGATTCTACTTTTAGATCAGCACTAAAAGCAGATTCAAGACTGGAGGTAAGTTCAATTCTCCCAAGTGAATCTATGCCCAGGTCAAGCTCGAGAGAGTCTTCCAGGATAATCGTTTTTCTGCTTCCACTTATAACTTTAAGGCATTGCAATATTCTTTTAGCAGCAACAGACTTAGTCAACGCTAAATCATCTCCTGAAAGCTCACCTGATACCGGAAGAGCCCCCTCAACGCCCGCAATCACCCGTGGCTCATAAATTTTCTTGATCTCATTTCTATTTAATTTACCGGACGAAGTGAAAGGTAAATCTTCAAGTATTACAGTAAACCCTTCAAGTCTTTTATAAATTGGAAGTTCTTGTGAAGCATTATCAAATCTCTCCTTAAGGACGAAACGTAGATTCACTTCCCCGAATTCCCTGAAACTATCAAGATTAGGCTGAATAATGGCCCAAAGCTTTTCCGATACTGTAAAGACACACATCTCTTTAACAGGAGCTATCTTAGTATAAAAAACCTCAAGCTCTTCGGGGTAAATCTTGTCCCCTGAGTTCAATACAAGAAAATCTTCAAACGGCGGTGTAAGCACTTCTGTCATTACTATCCTCTGCTTTCATTTCAATTGAATTCGCTCCTAGCGCGATCCTGACTTTCTTAAATCCTGGTAAATCAATATTAATATCTGGCTCATCCCCAAACCACTCTGATTGCCATTCGATTAAAACATTCAGATCTTGTGGCTTGATGGTAATTTGAATAATTCCAAAACTTGTTGGCGCTGGGCCGAAGGACATTACTTGCTTTGTATCCAACCAGATTTGAGGAATGCCTGAACACAAAATCAATCCGTCATTTTCTTCTCTAACAAAACAATTCCTAATCATTAATACCCATTCTGCCGCGGCCCACACATGCTGTCCGTCTCCCATGCATCCGCCACCCGTATTAGGATGGATGGACTCCGGCCATTGTCCCGTTGGAGATGCTAATTTAGCTACCGCTTCCATTAAACCAAAATACTTAGGATCACCTGCACGTAAAAGCACTTGGGCCAAATGAAGGGTCAGGTAAGGATTAATCCCTGAATGCGTCATGTCATGAAAAAATCCTCCATGGACCAAGCAGTTTTCAATTAAAAAATCAGCCGTGTCTAAGACTCTTATGTCTTGAGGACCAAAAATACGAAGCGGATAGCTGGCTACCAGAGAGCCGACTGCTCCGGTATCCATACGGCGATAGGGAGAAGCTGGTATGGCAGGCCTTATTAAACGTTCTTCAATTTTCTTTAAACTTTGATTAATATTTGCCAGTAGCTCCTTCGATTCTCCTTCAAAATAAACAGCCTCCTTATGCTCCTCATAAGCGTTGCACAAATAAGCCGCTGCTTTTAATCCCGCCACTGCCCAAAAATCATCCCAATAATAAAAATCATTCGGCCCCAGATGCTCAGCGCTAAATCCGGAGGGTAATAAACCCCCATGAGAAGATGTAACATTGTTAGGCAAACGTTTCTTACATATCCATTGGCCGCCCTTTTTAATTGATTTTTGCCATTCTTGGGGTGGAAGGCTTCCCGTCATTTCACAATACTGACGCATGATCCACAAGGCCTCGCCGTTAGAATCCCATTCCCCTTCTTGAGACAAAAAATAACCTTGGGCCGTTTGACGCTCACGGAAACAATCCAAAGCTCGTTTCACCCGCTGTTTTAGTCCAACGCATAACAAGGCATGTAAAATAAATGCGGCGTCCCGAAACCAAAATCGCCGGTAAATAAAAGGGCCTGGATAGACCTCTTTGGGAGAATGCAAAATCATGGTATGAATGGCGGCTTGATAAAGAAATTGAAAGTGCTCATCAGGGATTTGTAAGGAACAAACACCTTGAAGACTTTCCTTCCACGCCTCTTGGGCATTTTTTTGATCTACAGCATCGTCTCCTTGATTGATTTTGTTCTTCGTTAAAGGTATAGAAATAGTGATGTCCTCTGCTTTTCCTGCTTCCAGCTTATACATCGCTGCAGCAGAAGCCATACCGACCTTACAAAAAATAGATTTTTCATTTTTCCCTGCTATTAAATGGCTGTAAACATCCCCCTGTTGATAATCAGAAAACGCATATTTATCCGCTGGCTTATCAAAATAAATAATACTTTCTCCATTGATCTGCCAGCCCAACCCGTCTTGAAGCAGATCAATATTCTTTATGAAACTGACACCTTCGGGATTATACGGCCTTAGAGAAATAACTAAGTCTGCCTTATGAGCTGAAGATCCCATAACTTTAAGCTGACAAATGAGTGCTTGGGCACTCCCTATCACTTGTGCTTGTAACTTAAGTTGTATTTGACCAAGACTTACTTCTGTAATCACACAAAGATTATCATCCATGAGCATCTTTTGTACTATATTGGGGCAGCGCGAAGGAATTAATGATTTTCCCTCTTCCGGGATAATCCAGACATCAAGCGACCAGCTATCGTAAAAGGGCGTCAGCAGGCCCCGAGGATCGACCAGAGGAAACTCACTGCCCCCCGGAACTCCCAAAGCTGTCCAATTGCGGTGTGTAAGATTAATCTGCGTCAGCGAAAAAGAACGCGGGATAAAGGCATCGTTGAGGGGATCATACTGGCATTCCACCCAATAAGGCCAGACCCAATCAAGATTATGCTGGATGGCTAGACTATTGATCAACCCGCGCGCGTGCAGGACAACACCGGAACGCAATAATTCCGTTGGTGCCGCTACTTCTGAGGGTTGCGCAAAATTCTGTAGTTGAGATATAAGCTTAATTGGATCCAAGAAGCCCTGGGAGCGCGCGGCCCTTTTAAGTAACGATCTCCACGGCAGCCATTTCCACCATCTAAAATAAGCCTCTTCTTTAGATCTTGCTTTGAAAACCCACCATTTAAAACAAATAAAGGTGAATATCCCCGTCAATGAAGTGGCAATAATTAAACTTATCAAGACCGCCCTTGGCCACAAAATCAAGACACGATGATTAATTAAAACATTAATTCCTAAAGCCAAAGAATTAATGAATGCATACCGAATGATTTCGGAAAAAGAGAGTTCTCTATTTTTAAATATCCAATATTTACAAAGCAGATATCCGACGATACCAGCTGTGGCAAACGAAATGGCCTTTGCTGTGTTAAATGACAGAAAATGAAATAAAATATAATAGATAGTAAAATCAGTCGCGGTGATAATTCCCCCCGCGCAACAAAATTTGATAAACTGATTTCTTTCCTGCGCATCAATTTTCAAGATTCTCCTGATACTTTTATAAAAATCTTTAAGACAATTTCCTTTTCCATAAAAGTTATCACTCTATATTCCTTATAGTCCGTTCCGTCTTGCTATACTTTTCTAACAATCAAACGCGTTAACCCGACCAAAACCACTGCCCCTAAGACCGCCATCATAAATTCACCAAAAAAACTATTAATAGAAAGCCCCAGCACTTCGGCTGTCCATCCGCCGATTATTGATCCAAGAATTCCTATCACAATATCCGCTAAAACTCCAAACCCACGGCCCCTGACGATAAGTCCCGCCAACCATCCAATCACGCCGCCGATAAAAAGAAACGTAATCAAATTTCTTAATGTATGATGTTCCATTTTTCTATCCTCCGATTTTTTAAAAGTTATTACTTAAACTTCGCTCAGCTTCAAACCAATTATCCAGATCAGATCCGCCTTTTTCTTGAAAAATTTCATAAGCCAATTGCCGTATAGCGATATCGTCAACAGACCTTTTGCTTTTATCTTCCTCGGATTTACTTATCAGACCAGATGTTTTCGCGTAATGAAATGGAGCCTCACCGTGCCCTTTATCAATAATTTGTTCGGCCATACTTTGAAGATGGATGTGCTTGGGCATTACGCCTCCTATTTTTAGAACCACACTGAACTATGAATTGATGTTGATATTTTAGGGACAAACCTAAGATGAATCAATTGTACCCAGGTATACCCTTATTTTCTGATACCTAACAACTACATAAATACCGTTCACTTCCTTTTTCAACAAAATGCACATGCCCTTCCCTCACCAGCCAACCAATGCTCATATAGGCCAATTCTTTCTCGTTCTCTAAATGGGATTCGATCTCACTGATGCTGACGGGCCTTTTTCTCTCTTCCATCAGAGTTAAAATCTCTCCTGATGCAATTCCAATTTGTGTAATCATGGTTTTTCCCGACCTCTCTTTGAATATTTTTATTAGGAGTTTTTTACCGCTTATAATGCTATTTTAAGGACAGGTCAAAAAATAACAATTATACTTAGGTGTAATCAATCAGCGACGGAGGGCTGTTGTATTTAAACCCTCCGTCAAGAGGCAGATGATGGAAAGGGGGATGAAAGGGTAAAAATTACGCAGGAAATAACTGGGGAACGTTCATCACTACTTTATTTATTATTCGTTACATCAATGTGGTTTTTAACTTTATCATCAACGACAACCGCCTTGGCTGTATTAGTAGCAAGATTTGATTCTTGCTCTGTGGCGACTGTCCCATCCAATGTAGCAGTGCCATCCTTGACAGTGACCTTGATATCTTGGGCCACCGCAGATAATCCTTGATCATCTTTGAGGGCTTGACGCACCATTTGGGCTTCCTGTTGATCGGAAGATATTTTTATTCCTGATAATTGCTCCTTTAAATCTTTCATTTTTATCTCCTCAATTTAATGTAACTACGGCAAAACCACCCGCCGGCATTTGTCTGAAATACGTGTTTTCACCGTAAAAATAGGTGTTGCCGCTAACGACAACTGTTGTATAGCCCGGCGGCAGAGAAGCAACGAGAACGCCATCAGAAAAGATTGGAGCTGGAACTCCCCAGCCAAACCAACCGTTCCTGTTCCAATTGCCATTATGATAATAATGCCTATGCCCACTGCTTCTGGCATATCCAGCTGAACCTCTATTTATGGTTCCTGCGTTACCTCCATTTTGCCCATCTTGGTGTCCTTGTGCAAATACGCTCGGGACAAATAACGATAATCCTGCTGAAAATATCAAAGCCGTTCTGAATCTTAAGATTCGTTTGATCATTTTTCTCCATTCTCAACTATTCATTCACTACAGATTCATTATCAATAATACTGACAACGAAATATTTAGAAGATAGGCCCTGATAATATTGGATATTCACGGAATCAGATTTGCCGATATCCATCAGGCCAATAGTCTTTGTTTGCTGAGTAATATTGGCCTTATCCGGAACAACAAATGACATTTGTTGCCGATCTTCTGTCCGGATAGAAATAATGTTGCCCACAGCATCTGTGCTTGTTACTGTTCCAGTAATACTTTTTATCAGGTGCTCTGGTTTTTCCTGAGCCCAAGCTGCTGAGACCATCGAGATCCCCATGAACAGACAAATCACAACTTTGTTTTTAAACATATAGACCTCTATTGAACAGTGTCCCTGATAGACGATGCCGCATCACGGCCTGTTGATTTAAGGTCTTGCCCGGCATCGTGGACAGTTGTTCTAATGTCGCTGCCTGTATCATGAAAAAAATGCCTGCGTCCGACAAAAGCAAAAATAAGAAGAATAAGCAATACGACCGCAAGCATGTTCCAGGACTGATTATTCGATGTACTCATTTTTACTCCTTAATAAAGCGACGCGATCATTGTTAACATCTGCCTTGGCGAATTGGACCATCATGTCATTCAAGGATTTTAATTTAGAAAGCTTGACGTTTTCCCCATCAAACTTGCATCCGGTTTCGTTTCTGATGATATTTTCAACACTTGCCAAGCTGGTATGCTTTGGATCAAATTTGACCTCTCTGAAATTCTTAAAATCCAAAGAACTCAAATGATCCCTATGTTCTGGTAAATAGATCGTCCCATTGCTAAAATCAACCGCAAAGGCAATAACACCAGGGATAATACCGAACAATAACCCAATACCATCCAGAATGGCAACCCCTGCATCCAGGCTTCCGCCCCGTTGTCCCCTGCGTTCAGGGTACATCAAGGTCCCGCAACCCATTAACTGCATCGTAAAAACACCACAAATAAGAAACCGTAAACCATTATCTAATGTTTTGTTCATCATTCCCTCCATTGTTATCCGCCCCTAGACTGATTCGCCCTTGGCGGCAATAAGTAAATCCGGGGTATGCGTATCAATCTTACCCTTGATTAAATCTTCTTTAGTTTTCTCAGCCAATAAACCATACCTTTTCTGGATCTTTCCCAAGTCCTCATCCGTTAATTTTTCGATATCCATCATTTCGTTGTGGGCACCTTTGGTAGCACGGATGATTTCATCAAGTTTCAACTGAATGGCAATCGTATGACGGTTTTGGCTATTTTGAATAATAAAAAGCATCATGATGGAGATAACCGCAGAAGACGTATCAATCATCAAATACCATATCACGCTAAAATGAAGAGGTATTCCAGATATGGCCCAAATCAGAATAATAAGTAAAACCACAAAACCCACATATGATTGCGCAGATTTCTCTGATATCCATTTTGCGATCGTCGAGAAATATTCCATCATTGATACTCCATAGTATTGATTATCCATGCAAATGCACGTCTACACCTGAATCATGGTCATGGTCCTCATGATGTTCCGGGTGATCGTAATGATCACGATGGTCACGGTCCTCAAAAAAACAACCTGTCAATTGTACGGCTAAACCAAGACCCAATAATATTTGTAAGGTTCTCTTAAACATATTCTTATCTCCGATGAGTGTCAAAAGGCCCCACTCCTTCATCCTCGAAGCAACCGGGCCTTTTGACACCTGTTAAATTATGGATTAACAATAGTCATATTGTTAACAACATTTGTTACGCCATTAATATCATTGGCGACCTTGGTGGCCATGTCCTTGGCAGCACCACTCGTGGCAGTGCCACTTAAAGTAACAACACCGTTATCAGTTTCAACGCCGGTCTTAAAAGCACTGGTTGAATGATGGGTCAAAAAAGCCATCTTGATTTGGGCGGTGATTGATGCGTCATCAACCTTATTGTCCTTGTTCTGATCCTGATTGTTGGCAGGCTCGCCTATAATCATTTGATTATCAACATCCTTAACGCCATCAATATCCTTGGCGTATTGACCGGTGAGGTCCTTTTGAGCCTGGCTATCTGCATGGCCTTTTAAAGTCACGACACCATTGGTCACATCTACCTCTGTATTAACAGCGCTTACGTTGCGGTTAAAAAACAAAGCGCCTTTTACCTTCATCCCAATCCAACCATCTGAATTCTCAGCGGGCTGCTGACCATTGATGGTTAATTGATTATCGACACTTTTAACCCCAGGCATATTACCAACAGTATCTTGGGCTAATGTTTTATGTGAATCTTCACTGACTGTACCAGTCAGCGTCACAACACCATCCATGGAGTTGATGTTGATTGAATCATCTTTGAGCTCTGTCCTAAATACATAGGAATCTTTGGCTGATGATTGGATCCGATCATCTGTTTGAGACGCCTGCACGGACACATTGGCGAATAAAATCCCAAACATAACTGCGAAAAACACTTTTGAGTAATTTAACTTCATGGAACACTTCCCTTCACTTTGTACGGTTTATTAGATTATGCACTTACTCTCCTGCCAAAAATAAACGAAACCACGGCTAAAACTAAGAACACAAAGAACAAAATCTTAGCAATATCAATGGCTGACCCTGCAATATTGGTAAATCCTAAAACTGCTGCAACTATTGCAATAACAAAAAATGTAACGGCCCAATTCAACATAGAACACTCCTTTCCGTAAAGATCAAAAAATTAAAACGATTGATGTCATTTCTCTTGGACTGCATAAAGGCATTTTAAGCTGGGGCCGCAATTAATCAATTGTACCGAGGTATAATAGGGTCCATCGACGGATATAATGACTATTCCACTATTGCGTACTGGTAGTAGTTGTAACTGTCGTTGTAGTCGTATGTTGCGGCGAATACAGTGTGATGGAATATATTTCTTGTTTTCCATCTCTGAGCACAAACTGGATCTGTACCTGATCACCGGGCTTTAGCACTACTGCCACCGGCTGAATACTCGGACTTTGTAAGACAACGATTGTTTGAGGATCAAATAAGAAATAAGACAGATTGTTCTGTTCTTCCACACCATTTCTCATCTTCTCTTGTAAGGTAAGGGTTCCAGCTGAGCCATCAATGGCCTGAAGCTGTCCCGAAGCTTCTTGGAAATCAGATGCCTCCAGGGATTCGGCAACAATCTTTTCAATAATCTTATCTTCTTGACCATCAATCACGTCAAGGGTGACATTTTCCCCAGGGCGTAAATCATCAATGGTCAGAAATTTCTTATCCGAAGGGTCTTTGACTCGAGTTTCATAGCGAGTGATCCTGTAATCCTTTGTTTCTCCCATACCCGGATCTCGCTCAAGCTTAATTTGCATTTGACCTAATTTGACATCTACCCACATCACTCTTCCCGGTACTTGGCTTACCGTTGGTATTCCAGAAGCATAGACTGGCATACCTGCACACAAAATCATCGCTGTGATCGCGAAGGACTGTATTTTCATAAAATTTCTCCTTTTTTGTTTACTGATCTAACTTCCTTATAAAAAACATGGTCTTTGTATTCATAGGTTTCTACACAATATTTAGCCCACCAGGGCTTACCAAAGGTTCTGATATTCTCAAAATGATCAGCTCCTTTGGTGTAATGGGTATAGGCAGATTCTTCCCAAGCCTTTGCCGCCATTGCCCACACCGATCTTGGCTGTACCTTCATTGTATTTGATCGATAACCGTAAAACCCCTTGACGCTTCCACGAAGGCGCAGGACTTCTCCAATACAAATCATCCCTTTTAAACCTTGATCAGCCCCTTCGCTGACGATGATCTTTACAGCCACATCCTTAGGGATCATTTCTGCATGGGATGTTGAAGTAAATGTTAAAAATGTAATCAATCCAAGAATTAAACGAAATAAAAGCATTAACTGCATTTTATGGAGTTATTAAAATGAAACAATTGTACTGAGGTATAACAAGAATAGTTATTGGGCTTTCTCAAGCTGTTTGCCAATCGACTTTAATTCTTCTTTACGTTTGGAGCTTGTCTTGGGGTAGGACATCTTGAGGAGATTTAAAGCATCAAGGATAATTTGGGAAACGATCAGATGTGTATTATTCTTATCATCAGCCGGAACAATATGCCAGGGCGCATGAAGAGTACTTGTCTGGTGGAGACATTCCTCATAAGCCTTCATGTAATCTTTCCAATATTTTCTTTCGTGAATATCGGCGAGGCTTAATTTCCAATTCTTATCTTTTTGATCAATACGTTCTAAGAACCGTTTTCGCTGTTCCTCTTTTGAAATATGAAGGAAAAACTTCAATACCCTTGTGCCATTGCGATATAGATGTTCTTCTAACTCTACGATGGAGCGATACCTCCCAGTCCAAATTGTTTTATTGTCGCGTAACTCTTCGGGAAGTCCCTGGGTTAAGAGAATTTTTGGGTGCACTCGGACAATCAATACCTCTTCATAATAGGTACGATTGAATATGCCGATCTGCCCCCGCTCGGGAAGGCAGCGTGTGGTGCGCCACAAAAAATCATGTTCCAGTTCCTCAGGGCTGGGGCTTTTGAAACTGAAGACCTGACAACCTTGCGGATTGACCCCGGACATGACGTGCCGTATGGCACCATCTTTGCCAGCAGCATCCATCCCTTGAAAAATCAGCAATAAGGCATACTGATTGGAGGCGTAGAGAAGATTTTGCAGCACGCTTAGCTGTTCAATGTGTTCCCCTAAAAGTTTCTGGTATCCCTTTTTAGATGAGTACAAAGGCTGTATTACCGTTGGACATTCCTTAAGGAAAACCTTTTCTCCAGGACGCACGCGAAAACTCACTGAATTATTTCTCATGGCTTGATTCTATTTTTCTTCGTAGGGATTGTCTTTGTTTTGTTACCATTCTTCTTTGATATCAAGCTTGCTGCTCGTCTCGTTTTAGCTGGTGCATTTACTGCCTTATCCTTCAATTGTTGATTCAATGGTACGGCGTGATTAGGTTTGTTAATCAATAGATACAGCTCATTGATCTTCCGGGCTACGAGGATATCTTTTTCAGAAAGTCCTCCCAGGTCATGCGATGTAAGCCCGACACGTAAATTACGGTATTGCGTCAAATGAATATCCGGATGATGTTTTTCATCTTCCGCAACAGCAGCAATACGAACAACCAGATCAATGGCCGTCATAAAATTACGCAAGATGAATCCGCGGTAAATCATTTTATGATCATCGGTTAATTGCCAACCATCCAGATTCTTTACAGATTCCCTTGCTTTATTAGGCGCTAATAATAAAGGCGCTTCAACCCGATTTAATGGTATTTGCTGTTCTTTAGGGATTCTGTCCTGATGTTCTTTTTGATATCCAAAATCAATCTTGTTCTGTGGCAGGGAAAATATTCTTTCTTTGTGAGAATTCTTTCTGGCAGGTTTATGCATGTGATTTACCTTTTTTGGATAGTTGTACTTGTTAATAGAACTATCTGTATTCTAAGGAAAATCTAAATTGAATCAATTGTACTGGGGTATAATAGTGATTAGCGACGGAGATTACTTAGTCGAAGGAGTGATGCCTGCTATTTTAGCAAAGCCGATGAGTTCGGTAACGGTTTTCGCCTGCATCTTTTGCATGACGCGGCCGCGGTGAACCTTGATGGTTTGAAGCGAAGTGCCTCGCTTGGAAGCAATATTCTTATTCATCATGCCCTGAGCCACAAAATGAAAGACTTCCAGTTCTCTGGGGGATAAAGTCTTGATACGTTCTCTAATTTTTGCAATTTCAGCTTGGGTTTTATTTTGGACCTTGCTCTTTGAAAGGGCATTGGTAATGGCATTGAGCAGTTCTTTGCTGGTAAAAGGCTTGGGAAGAAAATCGATGGCCCCTGCCTTCATGGCCTTAACACTCATTGGGATATTCCCGTATCCGGAAATAAAGATAACAGGGGTGAGAATTCCTTGTTCAGCCATTAATTCCTGAAGGGCAAATCCATTGATATGCGGAATGCGGATGTCCAAAATCAGGCAAGAAAGGACCTTAGGGTGCTTAAAGGCCAGAAAATCAGCAGCGCATGTAAAGGTCTGAACCTTATACCCATGTGCTTTTAACAATAAGCCCACAGACCTGCAGACTGATTCATCGTCATCAACAACATAGATGATAGAATTTTCCATTAGTCCTTCTTCTTGTCAACCGGAAGGGTGAAATAAAAAGTCGCACCACGATCAGGATTATTGACTGCATCCAAATGTCCGCCATGAGCTTCTACAATGGAGCGGCTAATAGACAATCCCATTCCCAAACCATCTGGTTTACTGGTAAAAAAATGAGTAAAAAGTTTATTCATATGCTCTGGAAGTATGCCGCTTCCTGAATCCTTCACTTGCACCAGGATGGTGTCACTGTCTTTACGCGATGTCCTGATGATTAAATCATGGGAATCCTTATTATCTTCCATCGCTTCTAAGCTATTACTGATCAGATTCAATACAACCTGTTGCAATTGGATGCGATCCCCGTAGATGAGTGGCAGATTTGCATCTAATTCATATTTAACAGCCTTACCTTTTGCCGTAATCTGAGGCAAGATCAGAGCAACAGTGTCGGTAATAATAATATTAAAATTAAGTGCTTCAAGAGTTGGCTTACTCTTTTTTAACAAATACCTCATGCGTTTGATCACTTCAGCAGCACGCTGATCATCATTAACAATATACTGAAGAATTTCCTGTAATTTAGGTTCCCTATCTTTTAACATACGCTGAGCTGCTTGGGCGTATGACAGAATGGCTGTCAACGGTTGACTGATTTCATGGGCCAGAGACGATACAAATTCCGCCAGTTTGCCGACCCTGGTCACATGTAAAAGTTCCTCACGCTGTTCTTCAATCTCTAAATTCCTCTGCTTCATCAAGGTCGTATCTGTTTTATTACCCACATAATGCGTTACAGTTCCATTTTTATCGCGCACCAGGGTTATACGCAATAAACTCCAAAACTTTTCACCGTTCTTTTTAAAATTAAGCATCTCACCATGAAATGATCTCCCCTCAGACAAAGCCCTTTTTATTTCTTCGTAGATGTGTGAATTTTTATTAAGCCCATAAAGCAAAAAATAATTTTGTCCGATAACCTCTTTTTTAGAATACCCGGTTAAATTATAAAAAGACGTATTGGCGTAGACAATGGGAAAATTGGGCTTCTTGGCATCGATAATAAAAATACCATCAAACGTAGACTCCATGGCCTTGGTGCGGATATGGATTTCTTCTTCAGCTATCTTTTCACGATCAGCACCCTGCTTTTCTCTATCAGCTCCTAATTTTTCCCTAACAGCTCCCTGTCTTTCTACATCTGCTCCAACTTTCTCTCTTTCGACCCCTTGCTGTAATTGCTGTTTGATAGCACTTAATTCATCTGTTAAATGATGCACCTTCTCTTGAAGTTTCTGTAGAGAGATTTCTTGCTGAGGCTTATTGATTTTCTTATTCATTTAACCTCAATTATTGATTTTTGCCGTAACGTTAATCAGATCAACCAGGGTCTGTCCATTGACAGGCTTTTGTAAAAAACCCATGGCCCCCAGTTTCAAAGCACGCTCAAGGCCATTGTCCTGTTTCTCGGCAGAAATGAAAATAACAGACCGTTTAGACCCAGAGTCCATTATTTTCTTTTGAGTTTCCCATCCATCCAGTCCTGGCATATGGATGTCGAGAAGCAAACAACCAGGATCATCGTCGGTAACAGTATCAAAGAAACTTTGTGCGGAATTAAATGTTTTTACTTCAAAATCATACGTCATCAAAAGAGTTTTGAGCGCACGGCATACGGACTCATCATCATCCACAATATAGATATTCACTGGTATTTTACTCCTTTAATAGAAATTAGATAGGACTTCATTTCTCGTCGCCTTATTTCAACTCTAATCACGATATAGAATATTCAACAAACAATCAATTATACCTGGGTATAATCTCTCGCCCATGCCGTGGTCTTTGCATACCTGCCTTTCTTAACGAGTCGTCGTGACAGCAACTGCATCACCTGGTTGTTCATGATAAACGGTTGTTGTGGTTTGCGAAGGGGGATCATTACGAACAGTCGTACTGTGTAAAGAAAAACACCCCTGAATGGAAAGAAGCACTCCCGCACAAACTAAAAATTGTAATATTTTTACTGCCGTAGCCTGTTTATGTTGATTCATTGCCACCTCCTTGTCATAGATATAATTCCTTCTTAAGCATATTGTATTCTAGAGAGCATCTAAAATGAATCAATTGTACCAGGGTACAATTCCGTAGTTTGTCGTCGCAAAACAAGAAAAAACTCTGAGTCAAATATCCTCAGAGTTTTATTGCAGAATAAAGTGGGATTAGAGCGAAGTTATTTTGGGGCAGTATTAAACTATTGAACCTTCTTCTTGAGCACTGGGCTGTAGAACTTCTCTTCCCATCTTGTCTTTTTAAAGACAAGATGGGAAGAGAATTAAGGTAACTACTGCTTCCTAGGCCATAGTCACCAATATCTTCAATCTTTATTTATCCATTGGTAAGCCAGCTTCAGACCATTCTTTTATGCCGCCTTCATAAGCTTTAACTTTAAATCCCTTGGCTGCAAGTTTCTCAGCTGCCTTCATAGATGCGGAACAGTCGCAACTTGCGCAATAGGTCACAACTTCTTTAGTCTTATCTAACTCACTCATCCGGCTGTTCATTTGTTCTAAAGGGATCTTTTTAGAACCCTTAATAAAACCTTTGCCGTAATGCTCTGGGCTCAAAACATTAACGATCTGGACATCATCGTTATTCTTTATTTTGGCCAACAATTGATCCTTACTAATCGTTTCCACATGTGCCTTATCAGCATGTTCTTTATCAGTGGAACAGCAGCCTTCTTTTTGGGCTCCTGAATTTACATCTTGCCCTTGTTTAAATTCAGGCCTAGTGGTAACGTCATCTCCACAAGATTTATCCTTAGGCTGAGCATTCTGCCCATCTTGTATGGGTTGTATTGGTTTATCTTTGTATTCTGGTTGATTTTTTGTTTCTGTGCTTCCTTTACCAATCTGTTCTTTATTCTGTGTTTGCTGATTCATGACTACCCCCTTGTTATGCTTGTTTTTGTTTTATTAAATACTTGATTAACCATATTAGGTAGAGGTCTTAAATGAATCAATTATACCGGGGTATAATGAAAAAACCTTTCAGGCATATACGCCTAAAAGGTTTTACTATAAAAAGCCTAAATCTTTTTACTTGTTTTCCAATGCGGCCACCTTGGCCAGGCGACGGCGATGACGTTGGGCACCGCTGAACTGTGCGGCAAGATAGATGGTCACTAATTTCCAGGCAAATTCTTGGGTCAAGACCCTGCTGCCCAAGCAAAGCACATTCATATCATCATCTTCCACACCCTGGCGGGCAGAAAATTCTTCATGGATCATACACGCACGTGCTCCTGCCACCTTGTTGGCAGCGATGCACGCACCAACACCACTGCCGCAGACAGCGATCCCGCGATCCACCTCACCGTTCACAACTGCACGAGCCAAAGGAACTACAAAATCCGGATAATCATCATCCGCATCGAGCTTATGATCCCCAAAATCAATGACTTCATAAGCGCTTGCGCGTAACAGACGAACCAATTCTTCTTTTAACTGATAACCTGCATGATCCGAAGCGATTCCGATGCGTTTGGACATATCATTTCTCTATATTACTGGCCGCAGCCTTATCCAAAAACCAAGTCAGCTTGCCTTGGATCGGCTTTATTTCATTAGCAGGAAAAGAATTCTTATTTTCCATGATTTTTTCGACGATATCAGCTTTATCCGGACCGCTGATTAAAAAGAAAATCTCCTGCGCGTGATTAATGGCAGGCAGGGTCAAGGTTATCCGCTTTTCAGGTATTCCTGCCTGAGATGTGCTTATCGCCAAACGGTCTTTCTCCAAAAGGGAGGGATTGCCTGGAAAAAGAGATGCTGTATGACCATCCTGACCGATCCCAAGTAAAACAAGATCAAACGCAGGAAACTCACCCTTTTTCAATTGAAAAAAATCACTGATCGATTTTTCATACAAAAGTGCCGAGGTCTGAAGATTGCAATCCTCGGTTTGTATGAAATGGATATTTTGGTCGGGGACATTGATCTTTGAAAGGAGCGCTTCCGTCACCATGCGGTAATTGCTTCTTGGGTCATCGGGAAGCACCCACCGTTCATCGCCAAAGAAAATATGTATTTTCTCCCACCTGAATTTATTCCTAAAAGAAGGCGAGGCCATGCATTGATAAATTCCTTTAGGCGTTGAACCACCCGAGAGAACGATTGAAAACTTATTATTTGCAGTAATCTTCTGAGTTGATAGGCCCAATATTTCCTGGGTGACCTTGCCGCAGAGATCTTCGTAATTCTCAGCTATATTCATTTTTGAAACAACCATATTAAAAATCCTGCCAAAACCTGCCATCCTGATTGATAATTTTATTGGCATTTTC
>Ga0206817_1107_pt1 | contig 26560 bp, 30 predicted proteins | sample Alteio_BWOrgCont_89_FD_152873 | JGI IMG/M metagenome (GOLD analysis project Ga0206817, IMG submission 152873) | Enriched cells from forest soil in Barre Woods Harvard Forest LTER site, Petersham, Massachusetts, United States -... | ecosystem: Environmental > Terrestrial > Soil > Temperate forest >...
GCTGAGCATGAAAGCGTTCGGCGAAACGCTCTAATTGTTCACGTTTAGCCTCAACCACCTTCTGTTGTTTTTCCAAGGAACGATTGCGAATCTCCTTAGCCGCTTCATATTCTTCATAATTACCTTTGACCTTGGTCATCTTTGCATCGTCGAGAACAAGGGTATAATTCGTCACATCATTTAAGAATATCTTATCATGCGAGATGATGATGAAGGACCCATCATAGTTGGCCAAATAGCCTTTAAGCCAAATGGTCGCTTCTAAATCCAGATAATTGGTTGGCTCATCCAGCAAGATCAAATCATATTTATAGGTCAGCATTTTTGCCAATTGGGTGCGCATCTGCCATCCGCCGGAAAGATGCATAATGGGCTTATGAAAATCTGCTTCTTTAAAGCCCAGACCCATCAGGATCTTTTCAGCTTTGTGCTCCATCTCATAAATACCTTTGTGCTCCAATTGCTCTAAAATGTCGCCATAACGCGGGCTATCCGCCTTATTCTCTTCTTCCAGCTTATGTTTCTCTTCTAATAATTTACGGATCTCGTCATCACCGGAGGTCATTTCTTCCATGACGGTGCGGTCGGATGCAAATTTTGCCTCTTGAGCCATATAGCCAATATTCAAGCCCTTTTGAATATTGACCGACCCTTCGGTCGGTTCCAACTGACCTAAAATGATCTGGAACAAGGTTGATTTGCCGGCACCATTAGGCCCCGTCAAACCAATACGCTCGCCGGGAAAAATGCTTAAAGAAACATCTTCCAAAAGCATGCGTTCATCGAAATTCTTAGATAAATTACTGATTGTAATCATTTCAAAAGACCCACTTCCTCTTTAGTTAAAATCCGCCACTGCCCTTTGGGTAAATTTCCAAGCTGGAGTTTTCCCATGGACAAGCGGCACAAATAATTTACATAATGACCGACACTTTTGGCCATCATGCGGATTTGGCGTTTACGGCCTTCATTCAAGGTGATCTTAAATTCGGTATCCGTGCCATTATACTTAACTTCTATAATACGGCAAGGGGCAGTTTTTTTGCCTTCGAGAACAACGCCAGCCTCCATTTTAGCTTGTTTGGCCTTGGTCAGTTCTCCTTTAACACGAACGAGATAAGTTTTATCTGCATGAAATTTTGGATGCGTCAAATGGAAGCTCAAGTCCCCGTCATTGGTCAATAATAGAAGACCTTCGCTGTCGCGGTCAAGACGACCCACAGGCGCCAAATGCCGCATGTTCGATGGCAGCAGATCCATCACTGTCTTTTCGGCATGCATATCATCCTTGGTGGTCGTGTAGCCACCAGGTTTATTGAGCATCACACAGGTATATTCCTTGGTGCCGATTTTTTGATTGTCAACGGTGATCTCTTCATTACCTTCAACCGAAGTTGAGGGTTCCTTAATAATGCGGCCGTTGACACGGACACGCCCAGCCTGGATGACATCCATCGCATCCCGACGGGAACAAACACCGTTATGTGAGAGGAAAACTTGTAACCGCATATTAAAAATAGGGGACGTCTCCCTATTTCTCCCTCTGCCGCAGGGCTTCGTAAAGGATGATGGCCGCTGAGGTGGACACGTTCAAAGAATCAGCCATGCCCTTCATGGGGATTTTGACCGTCATATCTGCAGCCACCAGCCAAAAATCAGACAAACCCTTGTCTTCGCTACCAAGTGCTAATGCACATCCGCCCTTAAAATCTGCCTGGGTATACAATTTTTGTGCTGATGGAGCAGCTGCACAAATCCGGATCTTCTTTGATTTTAAAAATGCAAAAATCTCATCTGCATTAGCACAAACAACAGGAATGATAAAAATGGCGCCTGTACTGGATCGGATAACATTAGGATTATAAATATCTGTTTTAGGGTCACAGACCAGCACTGCTTCAACACCAACCCCATCGCAGGTGCGCAAAATAGCCCCAAATTACCTGGTTTCTCCAAAGATTCCAAAACAACCACCAAAGGCTTGGGAGATAATTTAAGATCATTAAACGATAAGAATGGAGGTTTTGCCAAAGCAAGAATGCCTTCATGACGCTCGCCAAAGCTGAGTTTTTCCATGACCTTATCGCTGACCTCAATCAATTCAATTTTCTTGGACACCAATTGTTTAAGCAAAACATCTTGCTGGCCCTGGACAAAAAAAACCTTATCCAAGCTAATACCCGTATCCAAAGCACGCTTGATCTCACGCGCCCCGTCTATGACGGTCATGCCTTCTTCACGCCTGTGACGCGCTTCACGCAGGTCCAGCGCATGCTTGACCAGATTATTTTGCAAACTTGTTATTTTTTCCATTGTCTTATCTTACGTCATTTTATGATAAATCGCAATTGATAGCAGCCTCTCTCGCTAAAATGGCTCTTTTGCGAGCAATGCCCCACCGGTAACCACCCAAATGACCTGACCCACGGATAACACGATGACAAGGTATTAAATAAGCCACGGGATTATTGCCAATCGCTGTTCCAACAGCACGCACGGCCCTGGGATGGCCGATGCTCTTGGCAATGGTTTGATACGTGCTTAGCCCTCCCGTCGGAATTCTTAACAGCGCCTCCCAAACCTTGATTTGAAAATTTGTCCCCTTGCCTATCAGATGAAGCGATTCTTTCCTTGATGACTGAGGAGCAAAGATTTTTCTGACAAAACCAGCTGTCTTCTCCTGATCCAGATTAAACTGGGCATTCTTCCAACTTTTCTTAAAATCATCCAAATATTTTCGCTTATCCAATTTATCAATAAACGATAACTGACAAAGACCTCGCTGGGTTGAGGCAATGAAGCACTCCCCGAAAGGTGTGGGATGAAATCCATAATCAATGATCAATCCCTTGGCTTTTTGCTTATATTCGCCGGGCGTCATGGCTTCATAATTAATAAAGAGATCATGCAGACGGCTTGGGCCTGATAAGCCGCTGGCATAGCTGACTTCCAAGATATTAGAATCTTTGAGCAGAGCCTTGGCATATTCCTTGGTTAAATACTGCAAAAATTTTTTAGGGCTGATCCCTGCCCATCGCTGGAAAAGGCGTTGAAAATGAAACTCGCTCATCTTAAGCTTTTGGGCCACTTCTTGCAAACTCGGCTGGTCTTGAAAATTCTCTCCTAAAAATTGGATGGCCTTTTCAATACGCGCGTAATCTTTGGATTGCTGGGAAAAATTATTTTTCATAAAAGTCTCCTTGTTTGATCTCATCATAGATCAAACAAGAATAAGAACCACCCGATACTTGCGATGGATCAATATTTGACGGAACAACCGTAGGATTTGGTGGTCGTCACAGCCACGGGCTTACCATTCATGGCCGCGTCAAGGGCAGCACTCACATAATTCTTGGCTGTTTTCAAATCCTCGATATCAGGAGTTGGGGTGTCATCAATGGCCCCTTGATAGATTAAATTGCCTTGAGGATTGATAATAAAAAGGCTGGGCGTTGTTTGCGCGTCATACAAATGCCCTACCTTGCCGTCAGCATCAATAAAAATGGCCGTCGGAGCACCACCCTTATCCGCCATCCATTTATTAAGCGCCTGTGGAGAGTAATTGCCTTGTTGCCCAACAGCTGAAGAATCAATGGATAACCAAACAACGCCTTTGGCTGTGTATTGCTTTTGTAAATGGGGGATATTCCCGCTATTGTAATGCTTTTTTATAAACGGACAATCAGGCTCAAACCATTCCAAAACAACAAACTTCCCCTTATAATCCGATAAGGAATGTTTTTGACCGTTGGTATCAATTAAAGTAAAATTCGGCGCTGCTTGATTGACAGCCACTTGTGCGAAACTTGAGCTGGTAATTAAAAAGAACATAGCAATGAACGTCAATATTTTTAACATAACTCTCCCCTTTTATTTATTGATGTTGAATTTTTTCTAAGATTGTTTTAGGCGTTATTACCTGCGGTAAAATTATAGGAGTATCTGCATTGGGCGCGTAATAAACATAGACAGGAATGCTGTTTCGACCAAAAATTGCCAAAGCCTTGGTGATCACCGGATCATATTTAGTCCAGTCTGCTTTAAAGGCACTGATACTATTTTCTTTAAAAGCACGGACTACATCAGGACTTTGCAAAACCAAACGGTCATTGACCTGACAATTAATGCACCAGGCGGCAGTAAAATCAATAAATACAGCCTTACCCTGCCCACGCGCTTCGCTTACTGCCATCGGAGAATAGGCCTGCCATTGGATTTCATTGGAAGATTGATGAAGCGAAGATAAATTGCTCATTCCTGTTTCTAAACTGAAAACCCATAATAACCAAATCACACACACCAACAAAATAATTCCGAAGAATTGTTTCAGACGGATCATCCAAAGCCCTGGTTTGGGAACAAAAGATAAAAGAGAAGGAAAAGCGCTCAATATAATAAATGGCAAGGCCAATCCTAAACCTAAGCAGGTGAAAATGCCAAAGCCCACCAAATTTGGCTGACTGATCGCCGCTGTTAACGCAGCGCCCATAAACGGTGCCGTGCATGGGCTGGCCACAATGGTTGTTATAATGCCACTGATAAAACTGGCCTGATACCCTTGAGCGCCGGATAAACCACTGATCGCCGGCGCTGAGAATTCAAAAACACCAAAAAGATTAAGACTCAAGACGAATAAGATCAAGGCCACGGCAATGACAAAAATCGGCGATTGAAATTGAAATCCCCAACCCGCAAATTGCCCGGCGGATTTTAAGATAAAAAGCAATAAGGCCAAGGCCCAGACAGAAGCTAAGATGCCCAGTGCATATAATAAGGAATGACGCAGAGCAATTCTTTTGTCCGGGTGGCGCTCAATTAAGTGAAGCACCTTGATCGATAAAACAGGCAGCACACAGGGCATTAAATTAAGGATCAAACCACCGATGAGGGCAAAAAGGCAGGCGATCAAAAAAGAAATATGCAAAGGCTCTTCCACCACTGGCGCTTGAATAATGATCGCCTTTGTCCCCTGCTCATCCCAGCCATTAGGATTGACCGCAACGCCTTCAAGAACTTTAAGATCGCCTTGATATAGATGTGACTTGGTTAAAAGCACCTCAAAATTATTGGATGCTGTACGGGTTATTTGAGGCTGCGCGTGTTCAATCACATCATCACGCAGGGGATAAAAATAAATTTCACCTTGGGCTTGAGATGGAGCTTGAATCAGAAGATGCCATTGATTGCCATTGATAAAAACCTGACTGGTTATTGAAGGATTTACTTGAGGCAAACCCTGACGGGCTTTATCAAAAATAAATTTAGCGCTATTAAAAGCTACAACAGAATCTTTGACCACAGTCAGCGGTAAATTAAATTCAGCCTTGCCCGGAATACAAATATCCTTGCATGTCAACCAATCGACATGCGCATGAAGATTAATATTCGTCAGGGAAGAATTCTTGTCGATCGTAATAGGAACAAGTAATAATGTCTCATGCTCATACCCATAACTGGTCAAAGGCCCCAGATTGATATGGCTGGGAAAAGGCCATTGGATATCCCCTGCCCTAACACTCGACGGCAAATCCCATTTAATACGAGGCGCCAAGCCGGAATCTCCAGGGTTTTGCCAATAAAAATGCCATCCCTCATCAGGAAGAAAATCAATTCCCACCCAAAAGGTATTTCCAGCAGCCACAGTATCTTGTTCAGCTAAAAGCTGGACATGCGTATGCGCCTGATAAACATTTTGGGCAAAGGCAGGATTTAAACTCGCAGTTAAAAATAAAAGCAGTAAAAAAAAACGTTTCATTGGGTCTTTTCGAATATCCACAAAGGTTTTAACAAGAACTCAATGCTGACAGGGCCCCAATACCGCGAGTCCCAGCTATTTGGGACAAAATCGCTTAAAAGCAAGTACTGACCCTTCTCTAATATACCTTCCTTCTGTAGATAAAACAACTTCAAGATTCTGCCTGATGAATCCCGGTCCTTGATGGGATAGGAATGTCCGTTTAATTCAAAAAAATAATTTTTCACAGAATAATGATCGCCGGGCATGCCCTTTATTTTCTTCAAGACTAAAACCGTACCTGTTTTGCAAACACCTTCGGCCAGATACCCTCGGGCAATACCATAATTAGCAATGGATGATGTCAGGCAAGTGGATGCGTAATCATCCCGTTGCGGCGAACCTTGTATTCGCATGTAGATGCCGTATGGCAGGGAGTGTGTAAAAAAATTAAAATAAAAAAGGTGAATAAAACTAAGCACAATAAAGGCAGATAAAATAAATAATAAAACTTTCACATTCCTTTACTTTCTTCCCTCTTTTTTCCAGCTATTAATCTCTTCCATAGTAATCTTCTTCCTATGACTATTAAGAATGCGAGCACGGATTTCTCTGGTTTTACTAATAATATCCTCACCTCGTTGAACATCCAAATCATAAGAAGATTGTAGATTCATCCAAAACAAGGGAGATGTTTTGAAATAAATACCCAATCGAAGAGCTGTATCTGCCGTGATCCTCCGTTTACCCAAAACAATTTCATTAATTCGTCTTGGTGGCACTTTAATATCACGAGCAATTTTATTTTGGCTTAATGATAAAGGTTTTAAAAATTCCTCCTGAAGCACTTCGCCAGGGTGTATGGGATTTAACTTTTTATTCATAACACATCTCCTTTAGTGATAATCAACTATTTCAACTTCGTAAACATTATTAACATGCCATTTAAAACATATCCTCCACTGGTCATTGATACGAATACTATACTGCTCATTCCTTGCCCCTTTCAATTTCTCGAGTCTATTACTTGGAGGCGCCACCAAATCACTTAAATCAATTGAACTGTCAAGCATCCTGAGCTTTCTTAAGACAATTTGTTGAATGCTTTCAGGAAGCTCTTTAGAAAATTTATTATTAAATATCTTTTCTGTTTCTTTACAGCTAAATGACTTAATCATCACAATTAAAGTATATAACGTATAACGTTATACGTCAATACCCCCTCTAAGAACTCAAACATATTCCAACATAATTGACGTCGTTGGACACATATGGCCGTCGGCAATCACCATATGTATAGGCAGATACAACGCGATTTGTAATATGATCCTCAATGTATTGATCAGATTCGCAACCACCTTTTCCCGAGGAATCATACGTCTCCGCCTGTGATGAGGCAATCAACCATTGGCATTGCGCGTCGGTATACCCTGCCGGCAATGGTATTGTTCCTCCATCGCCAATGCTTCCTGTAACCACGAATACCGGCGGTGTCGTTGGCCCGCCAGGCAACCCGATTGTGCTGGTCACAGTAATTCCTGCAATATTGCTTAGCGGCAACTTGGATGCCACGATATTTTGCGCACCATTAGGAACATTTGTCGAAACAGTCAATAAGGCTGATGTGGTCGTAATCGTGTAAGGATTATTAAATGGATTGAGGGCATTCCATCCTGCCGGCAGATAGCCTGTTGATTCGAGATCATTAGGTGAAACATTAATTGATGATGGCCACCCAATCCCTTTTTGCAAATAAAAGCTTCGAGCCGCATCCTGAATATTTTGAATTTCCAAAGCAGTTTTGGTTCCCGCCTTCTCCAAATATTGCCGGTACATTGATGGTACCGCAAAAGTCAGAAGAACCGTAAGAATGATAATTACGATTGTTAACTCAAGAAGACTAAAAGCTTTTTTATTGTTTATCAATATAGAGAAGATCATAGGTCAATCTGCCGGTAAATTCATTAGGGATGCTTTGTGTGATATTGATCTGCTGCCCGCCAGCGACAGAACTCACGGATAAAAAACTCCCTTCATTTAAATCAATAGGTACACCAGCCGGAATGATGGTCGATATTCGAACACTACTATTATTTGGACTGATCGTATATGTGTTACCAAAAGGGCCTCTGCCTACTGCTTGTGGCATATACGGAGAACCTAATAGTGAGGCATCCGCAGGCGGCCAAGCATTATTATTGTTATAGAAATCAATGGCCGCCTGCGCGATAGAACCCATTTCCCTAACCGTTGCCCTGAACTTAGCGCGGTTGATAAAATCGGCAGCATTGACTAAGACAGTTACCAATATCAAACCAGCGATGGCTACAACTATAATTAATTCAAATAACGTAAATCCCTTCATTGCAGGGTGATGGTCCATGTTTGACTCGTTGGTGAATAAATTGGCCCACCTGTAATAGCCGATAACTTAGTCAATTCTGTGCTTAATTTTGCTGCTGGTGTTGATGGTACAGCTGACAAAGTCACGTCTAACATTTCCGAATTATTGGCATTGGGAGCCAAGGTGTAGGATCCAGACCACGGATTGGCCTGCGTCACACTGCTAAAGCCGGCTGGCAAATAACCTCCTGTGGCCAAAGCATCTAATGTAATACCTGTAAATTGACCACCGTTATCATTTTGCCATTCGACAGCCGCTGTCTGAATAGCTTTCACACTCGCAATAGCATTCGCGATGCGAGAATTGTCCATGGCCGTTTGCCCGAGCGGTACAACGACTAATAAGATGATGCTAATGATCACAAGTGCGATGACCATTTCGATGATGGTAAAACCTTTTCTCATATTACCCTCCTGTTTTATTTAAATACACCTTCCCCGATTTGACTGATATTGGAATAAATAGGTAGAATAAATGTACAAAGTATCAGAAGTAAAAAACATGCGGCAATCACCAATAATGAAGGCTCGATCATGGCAATCACGGCTGCGATTGATTCCTTGGATTTGATATCATAATATTTCCACACACGCTCTAAATATTGCGGCAATAACCCGCTAACCTGACCCTTACTCAAGTTTTGTGCAATAAATGGTGGAAAAAACGGATCTTGCTTAAACGCCTCTCCCAGCGATGATCCTTTAAATATTTTTTCTCTGATCAATAGTAATTTCTCTGTGATATAGGTATTGCTCGCTTGATGAATATTGGTGATGGTTTGGATAATATTCACTCCACTGCGCTGATAAACATATAAATTCAAAAATATGTGGGATAGTTCAATGTTCTTCATCAACTGACCCCATAATGGAATTTTAAAAATTACGCTCATCAATCTTTCTTTATGATTGTCCCGAAGATAAATAAAAAAATAGACCATCACCCCCAGCAAAATAAAGACAAACCACCAGTATTGCTTAATAAATGCTGCATATCCCATGAGAATCATGGCTGATAAAGAACTTTTTGATCCAGACGGCAAGATCGACCTTAATAAAGGAACGAGTTTTAAAGAAATAAATATCGATAAACCTGTCAACAAACAGAAAATAACTCCCGGATAAATTAAAGCCCTAGCCATCTTGCTTCTATTTTCATGCATGAATTTATAGTATTGAGCCAATAAATCTAATAACTCCGGGATATTGCCTGTCTTTTCAGCAGCACTGAGTGAAACAGAAACAATTTTCGGGAAAATCTTAGTATTCTCAAAGGACTCCTCTAAGGAACGTCCATCATTAATAAAATGACTGATTTTACGTAGAGCTTCTTTTAAAACAAGATTTGACGTTGTTTCATTAAGGGTGTTAATAGATTCGTTAATGGATAAGCCACAGCGCTGCATGTCTGCAAAATCTTTAAAAAATACTGATAATACCGATGCTGATAATTTCCTTTGTTGAAGAAATCCCTTAAGTATTGCTTCATAATCCGGTGCCACATTGAGAACCTCAAGATCATAAACAAGAGCAAAATTCTTAACGTCCTCTAAATTACCCTCGATATTTTGAGTGATTTCCGTACGTTTGGCTGTTAGCGCTTCGATTTTCCAGTACATGGTTATCCTAAAATCCTCACCGCTTCCTCGATCGATGTTTCTCCCTTAGCGATCAGGGCACTGGCATCATCAATCATGGTTTTGTAGCCCCCGCGTTTACGTAACAAGGCATAAATGTCACCCAAAGCATTTTGAGCAATCAATTCTTTGATTTGTGGATCAATAAGCAACACTTCAGCAACAACCGTTCTTCCTAAATAACCATGCCGGCAGCGGCTGCAGTCTTGGGCCTTGTAAACCACTTGTTGTTCCTGAAGTAAATATTTCTGTTCATACGCCTCAAGCCGATCTGTAATAGCATTAACTGGTGTTTTACAAAATGGGCAAAGCTTACGTACTAATCGCTGAGAAACAACAGCCACCAGACAACTGGAAATATTAACCGCATCAACACCTAAATCTTTAAGCCTTAATATCGCGGATATCGGATCATTGGTATGCAAGGTTGAGAAGATTTGCAAGCCCGTATTGGCAGCACGTAAAGCTTCCTCTGCTGTTTCACGGTCACGCACCTCCCCGATCAGAATCACATTGGGGTCTTGCCGCAAAAAAGCCCGGATGGCCATGCCAAAGCTCATTTCTTGCGCGTGATTGACTTCAACCTGTGACATTAACGAATGCGTAATTTCGACGGGATCTTCAATGGTGAGTATTTTCTTAGAGATCGATTTGATCTGATTTAAGATCGCTGATAGCGTTGTTGATTTGCCACTGCCCGTTGGGCCCGTGACCAAAATTAAACCATGCGGCACAATGATAGCTTGATTGATCAACTCTTGATTATGTTGGGAATAGCCTAAACTCTGTAAGGGGATTGATGCCCTGGCTTTATCCAAAAGGCGTAAAACAATACTCGGCCCGTGAATGGTAGGAATTTGGGAAAAACGCACATCAACGACCCTGGCCATATCCTTAAATTCATGATCAAACCGTCCATCCTGAACACCATAATCACAAGGATTACCTTTGCATTTGGTCAGGATTATATTAGCGATCTTAGGGATATATTCCGGCTTTAAACAACTGATCGGTGTTAAAAGCCCGTCGATGCGAAAGCGGATATCCGTTGTCCTGCCGGTTGGTTCAATATGAATATCTGTACTGCGCGTAATAATAGCTAGATTGATGATCCGATCTAGCCAGGAAGCCAAAGCATCAATGCCTTCTGCTTTCAAAAATTCTATTTCTGAAAGTAATTTTTGCCTGTTTTGCTCAAGGACGATCAGATCCAAGGCGTTTCTAATATCACTTTCAGTCCCTATATAGAAATTAACACCCTTGCTGCCAAAATCACTTTTTAGAAAATCAGTGACCTCCAGATTATCAATATAGGAAACAACAAAGGATGGAATAGATCCATTTTTAAGAGGAAAAATTTGATGGGCACAAAAATACTCCAGGCCCACGTCTTCAATAGCTCGATAATCAGGAATATAATCACTCTTAAATAATTTCCACCCGATCTGTTTGGAAAGACAAGCGGCTAACTCATGATCATTGATAAAACCATGATGCCTCAAAATAAAACCTAATCGGTTTTTTGGATTTGTTTTCTTATACTCAAGGCAATGATCAAGCTGGTCTCGAGTGATCCTTTGTTCTTCGATGAGGATTTCGCCTATTTTAGCCAACATAATTATTCCGGTTTAAAATCAAACGTTTTGGTCAAGGCCACAGGACCGCTAAAATGAAGCGTCACGCTAGAATCAGAAATAGCTGTCACCTGAATATTGTCCGTTGGGCTAGAATTGACCTTCACTTGATAGCTTGCTCCTCCGATGGAAATGATCGCTTCATGACTTGAATCGCTGCCACCAATATAATCGATCTTTATTTCAGGTAGATTATTTTGCCCTTCAGGCATGGGATCACTAAAAGCACCAGCATTATCTTTCTTTAATTTATCGATTTCAGCCAAAGCCTTTTCCTGTTCTAATTCCAAATTGATCTGCTCAAGTTTTACACGCAATTCCTTGGTTTGTTTTTGATGCTCACGGTCCTGGTCTAATTGCTGCTGGATAGCAGCATCATCTTCTGTTAACGCCTCTTCTTTAACGTCACTTGGATCATTATTAACAGAAGCTGATGGACTTATCTTTTCATCTGGAGCTACCACTGCATTGCCAAAAAAAACCTTCCATAAAACCAAACTCAATAGCAGCACGCCTAATAAAATGGGAATAAGAGGCATTTTCTTAAAGTCCATAGATCTCTCCTTTGACGATTAAATCGTTATTGTCTTTGGTAATCTCGGTGGCCATAAAGTCCGTATTCTTCTCTAATAGATGGATATCATCAAGCACAGCCCCCATATCCGTTTCTTTAGAGAACTTATCTACAATAATCTTGATCTTCAAACCTTCGACACCTTTATAAACCGTGCTTACATAACTGCTTGAAATGTCATCACTGTCCTTAATATTCTCCAGCTGAACATTCATGTTGGTACCACTGTAGGCCTGCAGCATCCTGATCTGGTCCATCACCAAAGCGTAAGCATCTGCTAAGGCAAAAGGTTTGCTCTTAGGCAAGAGTTCCGTAAAAGCAATCTGGTCCTTCATTTGAACATTATCAGTTTCCAATTGTTGTAATGCTTCTCGCTGATTAGACACTTGTTTAGCCGCATTAAAACCTATATCCATCAGAACAATGAAAATAAGACAAGAAATAAAAATGACCATTTTGTTCATAACATTAATCTCAAATGCTTGCCTGGTTGATTATTGATAAAAACATCCTTTACCTCTGCGTTCTTTAAGATGTTTATTGGCGGAATAGGAGCGTACTCCCCCGCACTATCCGAGGATAAAACTAAATCTAATTGCCAATGTTCATGTTTAGATTTAATGAATTTAAAAGAGACCACTTCATAGTCCGGAGGAATTAAATTGAGGACTGAAAGATAAGCGACGGCATAATTAAGACGTTTCTGCTGTTTTAAATCCTCGCGGTAGGTTTGTCGGTCAAGCCGGCTTAAATGCTGCTCCAATTGTCGATTATCTTCATGCAACTGCTCACATTGACTTAACATATAACTGGATTCAATCTTATTAAATAGAAAATAACATGAGCCTGCGGCCAGGATGAACAAGGATAGAACGGCTGAATTTAGGTTCTTTTTAAAAAGAAGCTCTTGCCGCTGCCTTAAAATCTCTTCAGGCAGTACAAATTTGATGTTCGTCTCTATTTCTTTCAAGCCTTCCAAAGCAGGATAGGCTAAATCCAAGAATTGAACAGGCAGCCCTTCTTGATTTTTTGATATCTCGAAAGCCAGGGACTGATTATTCGTAAGAATCAAAAAATCTGTATTCTTCCTATTCAAATATTCTTCATTCTTCTTAAGAAAATCGATTTGAGAGCGCTTGATCTCAGGCAATAGATCTTCATCATGATGGGCAATCGCCCTGGTACGGCTAAAAAGAAGACCATCAAATACCGTAAGGAATTTCTCTTCACCTCGATCATCAATAAAAAGGACCGTCTTATTTAAATCAATTTGCCTTTGTATCAGGGCATTACGCAAGGCAATCGCATAGGGAACAAAGACCTCCACTTTTGAAGGAGAAATGAAAGAATAAATCTCTCTCACCCGCTGTTCTTTAACGCCTATCACTTGGAATAAATTATTATCAATGCGTTCATCCTGGATAATATAGGGTTCTTGTTGATAAAATTCTTTAAACTTACGAACGAGAATGTTATCTTTTTTCTCAATAGGGCTTTCCACAGAAGCTGCCATCATCACATCCACATCCAGCACACAAATCCTTGCCGTCTCGATGGAATTTAAGATTTCCTTGATGCCATCATCTTTTTTTACACGATGGACATTTTTTCCATCGCTAACGAGGATGTCGTTGTTAAAAAGGATGTAATTCATAAAATATTCTTAATCACAGGTTTTGGAGTTATCAAAATGACCAATTCTGTTCTTTGTGTGGAATTACCCTTATAGGAAAAAGCATTTCCTAATAACGGTATACGATCTAAATAAGGAATGCCCTGGGAAGAATTATTGTGGGTATTGCTAATAAGTCCTCCTAAGATCAAGGTCTTGCCTGGCTCAACGCCAACATTGGTGGTGATACTTTTGGTTGAAACCTGAGGCTCTTGAATGGTCAAGCCATTGCCTACAGGGACATTGGTCATGGAGTCCAATGTATTGACCGCGGCCGAGATGTTCAGGACAGTCTTATCATCGTTTATCTTGGCATCCAAGCGCATGGTAAGTCCTGATGAGACCTGGGAAGTCGTGACATTTGATTGTGTGACATTATTGCCAATGGTCTGCCCTGTTCCGCTGATATAGGGAATACTTGTCACTTCTTGAATGATACATGGGAAATTATTGGAAACAGTTATTGAAGGTTTGCTAACTATGTTTACATCACCCATCGAGTCTAACGCCTTAAGCACCATGGACACACCGGTGCTGCTCGTGCCGCTGGTCGTATCAGGACCTGTGGCCGATAAAGTCAATAATTGCCCGCTTAAGAAACCAGCAGCAGTAAAATTTGTTGCAGCAGTGATGTTGTTGAGTCCTCTTAGACTTTGGGCAATGGCATTCCAATCGATTCCTGTTTCATGATCGCTGGAAAGCGTGACTTCGATGATTTGAATTTCAAAACTCTGCTGACGGGCTAAACTTTCATTAATGGTAGAAACCAGGTCGCTGATTTTGTCTAAAACACCAGGTTTATCTGTGATGATAATTGACCCAGTCACTTTATTGAGAGAATACGTACCAACCTGTGGTGTGATCATAGATTTGATATTGCTCTCAAGATCTGTCCAAAGAGATAATTTGGTAGAGCTATTTTGATAATAAATTTTGGTACCAACATTAACCTGCTGATCTTGCTGACTATTTGTCTGTGCGCTTGTAGTATTATTCGTATTATTATCAAAGGAAGTGTTGGATGTCTCGTCGTTAAAAGACTGATCAACCGCTGGCATATTGATGTTAAAAATACGCGTCTCGGTTTCAGTAATGATTAAATCTGATTGCGAAACCTTGAAGCCATACCCAAAAGGGAATAATAAACTTTTCAGGGCTCTCCAAACCTCAATATTCTCTAAATTAATGGATGCTTTCTGCGCATCAATCTCTGAGGTTGTAATGGCGTTATAGCCTGTGACCTGAGAAATGGTTGAAAGATAAATTTTCAACGGAAGGTCATTGCCCTTTAGAGTTATTTTTAAATTCAATTCCGGTGGGAGGTCTGAAGCAGGTTTGGTATTATCTTGATCTGGAATCTTAATAGACTTAGCCACCAAATCCATTTTTGGCGTGATGGCTTTGTCTTCGTCTTTATTTAAGGAAGATGCAAGTTTATGAATGGTAAGCTTGGTATAAAAATTTTGATTGGCCACAAAACGCAGCACATATTCTTCCCCTGTACTATCATCGGCCGTAAGCTCCCCTACTTCCGACGAAACCGGCATAAGATTAAGTACATTGGGTGTTTTATCATTATGCTGGATCACATAATCATCTGTGCCAAATCCGCGCACTACTGTCACTATAGGCTCTGGAAAGACAACTGAGGTGACATGATCCTTGAGGACCCTGACATAAATTTCCTTACCGTCATATAAAAGGTCTTTTATTTCCGCTTGAGCATTTACTAATAGTAAGGAAGAGAAAACAGCAATGAGCAGGAGCTTTTTCATAATAGACCTCGGAATGGAGTATTCTTCTTAAAGGGGGAATTGAAAAAACTATTAATTTAAAACTTGGGGGATTTGAAACAAAAGAAGTATCGCAGATAATTGATTATTTGTCAACAAATAAATTTACTAAGGGACAACTTATTACAAATTTATCCCGATGGCAGGCAGCATGCTGATAATGCCGGTAAAGAAGATGATGACAATAAAAAACCAATAAATGAATTTATTAAAACCAGATAAGGTGTATTCTCCCATAAGCTTTTTGTTGGATGCGATCATCCCTAAAATAATTGCGGGAGCAATCAATACAACTATCTGCAAAACCATCAGGTTAAGGGCCAGCTTGATAAGATTAAATGAAAATAAAGGGATCAAAACAGCCGGAATGGATTCGATCAGGTAAACCTTGAACCAATGTTTTCTCCCCCAACCCATGGCCTCTGTCACGCCCCAGCTGCTGCCAAGAGAAATAACGATGAGTGCAATAAAAGACGCCGTAACAAGCCCAACACCAAAAACAAAAGGAGCAAAATGCCCAGCCACAGAAGCAAGGCTTTGGGAAAGCACCTTAGGCGAAGTAAAATCCAAAGAATTGGCAGAGATGCCGATGGCCGAAACAGCAATAGCCACCATGATCAGTTCTGAAAAAAGCGCACCTATCAAGGTCTCGAAGCGCACAGCCCAGACATTACTTTTATCGGCACCCTTCTCTACCGTCGCAGAGGCCTGATAAAAAAGCATAAAGGGCATGATAACCGCCCCGATGTTGGCGGCCAGCATAAAAATAAAATTAGAAGAGGTATCAAAATAGAATGGCGTCACCTCAATGCCATGACGCGCGGTTAGGAAAGCTGCCACGATCCACACCAAGGCAAAAATAAGCGAAATGATCAGCAAGGGCTTTTCTGCTTCGGCATATTTTCTTTTATAGACCACGGCAATATGCGCGATAAAGGCGATGGGAACGGAAATCCAAGGAGACACACCCATCATCTCAAACCCGACGGCAATACCTGTATATTCAACGATATAGCTTAAAACATCAACCAGGGCCATGGGTATGGCGGAAAACACAGCCACACGCCTGCTGTAATTTTCTTTGATGAGCTCACCTAAGCCCTTGCCAGTCACCACACCGACACGGCCAGCCACTTCCTGAATGACATACAAAGGAATCACCAGGAGCATGAGGAACCAAACAAGCTTTGTCCCGTATTGCGCACCGCTGTCAGCGGCCGTAATAGCACTAGCCGCATCCACGTCGGCAATCATGACAAGCCATGCCGGACCCCATGTTTTAAAAATCTGGCTTACCCTGCCCTTTAATCTTTTCATATTAGAACTCGTATTCCAACACCCATTTTATTTCACCCCGCGGAGCAGCATCCGAAATACCGAATAAATACCCAATATCGTAATTTACGTGCCCGAATAAATGCCCGTACATGCACGGCCCCACCTGATGACTTTGCTGATTGTAATCTAACTGATGGGTAATTGCACTAAAATCATTCCAATATTCAAAACCAGGCTCAACATATTGGGAAAGACGATAGCGTGTACTCCAAGATATTCCCCCGTCGGTGTGTGTATCAGCTCCCCCGCCTACTTGCTTGTTAAAACTAATGTTAAGGATATTGGTTATTTTCTGAAAATCCTTTTCCAATAATATTTTTCCCTCAAACTGCCCCACCTGTTTGGCCATCATGGGCGCTTCATAAGCCAGATAAATGCCTGGATCCAGCCAATATTCCCCTTTGGGAGCCAATTGAAAAATATTTTCCCATTCCATATGGGTCAACTGAAAGGGTGTAATGCTATCACCACTCGGCTGTGTTTCGTCTTCAAACTCTAACTCCGTATGCCAAAAACTATTGACCCCATAACCAATGGCTTCATGATATTCCTGGACGGCATTTTTATCTTTATGAGGATCAATATCATAAAGACCGGTATTTTCCAATTCCCATTCACCCTGCTCGGCATTAGGCGCGAATACTGCTTTTTCAGCAAAAGCAGGATGAGACAGACCAAAGGCAGTAACCATAACAATAAAAAAGAGGATTTTATTGCGCATAGATCACCCCCTTAGAACTTTTATGATAATCCGCCCAATACCCATATTTTCCCGGTGACAATGGGCCGATAAAAACAATGATCTGCTTATTACCTTCAACCACCTGCTCGCGGTCTAAATCAAAACTTTCAAATTCTTCTGCCGTGGAATCTTGATTGATCACTGTCACCTTGATTTTTTGACCGGCAGGGACATTTAACTGCTGAGGAATAAATTGATGATTTTTGATGATGATGGTATTGGGAAGCGTATCTGCTTGAGCGTGACCAAAAGGAATATGTGAAAAACAAAAAACTAAAACTAGACTACCAATCAAACGCGCGTTCATGAGTCACCTTTCGGTTATATAAGTTAAAAGATGACTTAGTTTATGAGATTGGTTTATTTTGTCAAGAGGAAAAATGGTAGGCTAACCACAGCATGATACAAGGAACGGCTGTACCCGTCGCTAAGCACACCCAAACAACCCAACCTTTGGTGTATTTGAAAGCCATCACAATACCTAAAATGGTTGTAGTCAACAATCCTAAGACCATACCAAGAACTAAGTATTGGAAAGGCACAGATGAGTCTGGTTTCTTGGAACGATCTGCCCAACGTTGATCCTTATGCACCGCAGATAAGGATTTAACAATGGCTGGGGGTTTATAAGTACCCTCATCGTTGGCCTCGTGCAGACCAAAGGTCTGCCAGCATCCACTAATAAGAAAAAACATAAGTAATGGGGCAAAAAAAACACCTAAATACAAATGGATATTCCGCATGGCCTTGATGTTCATAGCTTGACCACCTTTTTATCTTTTTTATTTTTATAAACATTCCGCGTATCGAAAATAAGACGGCTATTCCTATATATAAGCTCATAATCGACCACGGAATGATCTACCGCCACCACCACCACCTTATATTTCTTAAGCATGGCTGGCGTCAGCTGGATCGATTGAATGTCCAGGCCGCCTAATTTCACATAAGGCACCAGCGGATCGTAATAATCTACTTGGGCATGTTTCTTTAAAAGTTCGATCAATTTGAGTGAAGGTGATTTCCGTAAATCCTTAACATCTTTTTTATACGTAACGCCCAAAACCAAAATTTTAGAATTTTCAAATGGAGGGCCCACGATTTCCTTCAAACGTTCAACGGCATAATGAGGCATATCGGAATTGATATCTGCCGAGAGCTTGATGAATTTGGAATTAAATCCATAACGCTTGGCTTTCCAATATAAATACAGTGGATCTTCGGGAATACAGTGGCCGCCAACGCCCAAGCCTGGATAAAAAGGCATAAACCCAAATGGCTTGGTCTTGGCTGCATCAATCACTTCCCACACATCGATCTTAAGTGCATGGCACATCTTGGCTACTTCATTGATCCATCCGATATTGACGATGCGAAAAGAATTTTCCAAAAGCTTGGTCATTTCTGCAGCCCGGCAGGAAGACACCGGATGGACATGTTTGATGATCTGACCATAAAGCAGACTTGTCAACTCCACACATTTTTCCGTCAAACCACCCACTACCTTGGGAATTTTCGTCACCACAAAATTCTTATTACCCGGATCAATACGCTCCGGTGAAAACGCCACATGAAAATCACGACCCGCCTTCAAACCGCTTTTTTCAAGCTCTGGGGTGATCAACTCATCGGTGGTTCCAGGATAGGTGGTGCTTTCTAAAATGACCAACATGTCTTTATGTAAATGCTTGGTCACACTTCTGACCGCACTGACGATAAAGGAAATGTCTGGCGTATACCGGCGTTTGAGTGGCGTCGGCACACAGATAATGACCACATCAGCCTGTTCCAATAAATTAAAATCCAGCGACACCTCAAAACACCCTTGACGGATGATGCGGCTAAGCGTGGCATTGGACACATCAGCATTATAACTCTTTAGATTCTGGATACGGTCAATACGATGCGCATCGGTATCAATGCCCAGCACCTTAAACCCTTTTTGGGCAAAAGCCACGGCCAGAGGCAGGCCGACGTAGCCTAAACCAATAACTGCGACACGCGCTTTTTTACTGATGATCTTACTTTTTAATTGTTTCGCCATAGATATAGCCTAAATTCTGTGTGTTCTTAATATAGGGAAGGACGGTCATAGCCTTGACTGTCTGCACAATGCCAGTATCAGGATGATAATAAACCCGTACATACTCGCCTGGATGAACCCCATCCCCTTTTGAAAAATAAATCAATCTTACCACTCTTTTTTGATCTTCATCGAAAATATCGATGGAATTCAATCCCAAGGCCTCAACATTTCCAGTCACTGTTGCAAGGCCATTAGGATAGTAGGTGTAATAATGAAAATTAGGAACAGCACAAACAGCCGCTTCCACCTGGGAGAAGCAGCTTAAGAAACATACTGTTAGGATTAGAGATATTCTTTTTATCATCAAAGAAAGCTAAAATAGCGCGAATTGAGAATATTGTCAATCGCGTTGATTTTGATTATTTAAGAAATGGCAAGATGCTTTGATATAACAAATACGCGTTCAATATTATGATAACAGCGGTAGTGAACCACGCTATTATTTTCATCGTAATATTATTCACAAAGATACCCATTTTCTTAGCATCACTGGTAAAAACGACCAACGGCCAAACCGCAAAACCCAATTGCACCGAGAGGACAACCTGACTTAAGATCAAAAGATTGGCCATCCCTTTTTCACCAGCCAGGGCCACCACAATAATGGCCGGTACGATAGCAATAAGCCGCGTGATCAATCGACGCAGCCAAGGTTTAAGACGAATATCCAGAAACCCCTCCATGACGATCTGGCCAGCTAAGGTGCCGGTCAGGGTAGAATTCTGACCTGAGGCCAATAAAGCAATGGCGAACAAAAGTGCGGCCAATGGCGTTCCTAAAAGAGGCGTTAATAATTTATAAGCGACACTGATATCAGCCACATCCTGATGCCCGCTCCAGTGAAAGGTTGCCGCTGCGAGTACTAAAATGGCTGCATTAATAAAAAAAGCCCCCATCAAGGCAAAGGTGGAATCAAAACCCGCGTAGCGGACAGCCATGGCCTTGCCCCGATCATTACGCTCAAAAGCGCGTGTTTGTGCCAGGCTCGAATGTAAATACAAATTATGAGGCATCACCGTGGCCCCAACAATGCCTAAGGCAATATAAAGCATGTCCTTATTGGTCACGATCTGTGTCTGGGGAAATAAATTGCTCGCCATTGCCCCCCATGCCGGATGGGAAAAAGCCAACTCACAACCATAACAAACACCCATGGTCGCAATGAGCGTGATCACAATGGCTTCCAGGAAACGAAATCCCTTGTTCTGAAGAAGCAATATAAGCAAGACATCTAACGAAGTAATGATGACACCGATGATTAACGGAATTTTAAATAACAGATTGAGGGCAATGGCAGAACCAATGACTTCAGCCAAATCACAGGCTGCAATGGCAATTTCAGCCAGGATCCATAAAGAAATACCGACAGGCTTGGAATAATGGTCCCGGCAGGCCTGGGCCAAATCACGCCCAGTGGCAATGCCCAGCTTTAAGGCCAGGTATTGCAATAATATGGCCATAAAATTGGAAATCAAAATTACCGACAACAATGTATAGCCGAATTGCGCGCCTCCGGCGATATCCGTCGCCCAATTACCAGGGTCCATATAGCCGACCGCAACCAAAAACCCCGGGCCGGTAAAAGCCAATATTTTTCGCCATACGCTGGATTTAGGCGACACAGGAATTGAAGAATGAATTTCCCGTAAACTGGGATTCGTTAACTCTCTTTTCCAACCATCCATATCATTCCCTTAATATTGATATACTGTATCATTAATACCCTAAAAAAATTTACGCCTGTTTCCCCTGACATTCCTTGCAAATACCGTAAAAATGCATTTCATGCCCCAAAACTTTAAAACCTTTTTTTTCTAAATAAGGATGATACACATCCTCTTCTTCCCTGTCGGGAAATTCCAAAAATTTGTGGCAGCGCACGCACTGGGCGTGGTGATGGGGTTTCTCATCATAAACATGCTCAAAATGGCGATGCTTATCGCCAAAGGCTGTCTCTCGGATAACACCCGCCTCCAATAAATCATGCAGGGTCCGAAAAACCGTAGGTCTGGAGACCTTGAGTTTCTTTTGCAGGCAGTGCTTGGCCAACTCCTCTGCCGTAAAATGACCGTGAGAGCGCATCACCTGATCAAAGATAAGCTCACGGCCGCGGCTGGCGCGGCGTCCAGCTTTATTGAGGTATTCTAAAAATTTACTGCGTTCGTCATCGATAATTTGTGCGGTCAGTTTCGCCATATGAGATACTGTATCATTACCTCTGTGGCCTGTCAAATTTATTTCGTACGATAATCAGCGGTCACATCTACTGCAGAGACATCGGTGAGATCCGGCGCCCAGGCCATAGGGAAAATGAGATTGGTTTTCTTAAAACTCACGGCAAAGATAGGATGCTTGGCATCTGTTTGAGAGACTTTTTGACTAAACCAGGTATGGTCAAGCGCGCCCGCTTCCCCTGCCCCCATGTAATGCCAGCTTCCATCCCAAATCTCAACCCAGGTGTGATTACCGCTGTTATCAGCCCACATAGGGATGGCCACAACACGGGCCGGAATGCCGACGGAACGTAAGACATCCACCAACAAGATAGACAAACCTGTACAAGAAGCATAATGGCTAGCGATTGTTTCATAGGGACTTTGATCAGGCTTGGTGCGTTTGGTCAAATTATAGGAAACATGGAAGATTTCAAAAACATAACGGTTTAAGTCTAAAACAGCCGTATCAATGGTTTTGTCCTTAATAGCCCTATTAATAAAACGACGGTGAAAATCAGCCCGCCAATTATCCCGATGTTCAGTAACAGAAGAAAATGGGAGAATATCATTAAAAAAAATGTCGTCGGGAATGTCCTTTCCCCACGGCACTTCCTGCATGACCTGGCATGCTAAACGCGTATTTTCTTTAAGATAAGCTGGTGTTAAGGTGTGTGTATCAGCCGGCAGCATATTGGCCTTTAAAAAGGCCATTGCTAAAATATAAAGCTTAAGGCTCATACTTACGGCAATCTTTCATTTAATTGATAGAGCAAGCCATTGGCAATTTCTAATTTAGCCAAGAAATATTGCCTGGCTTTGATGCGGATATGTGATTTGCTCCAGCCGAGATCTTTAACGTAAAACGTGATGTCACAATTATAGACCTTGGCTGAAATAACCCCACTTTGCTGGTCAGCATTCTTCACCGTACCATCTAAATCGCTGATCATCTTCAAACACTCTTGGTACACATCGCTAAAAGAATGATTCATATCTTGATTCACATCATCTTGGGCAATGGCCACCCCAATGGCCACTGCTGGAAGAAACCCAACTCCCAACAAAGCCTCTGCTGCAAAAAGCCCAGCACTGCGGATAGCTGTTGGTTTCATCGCCTCGATCAAGATCGCAGTGACCAATTTAGGCAGACCATTAATATTACGGATCTTCTGGTCTTTGATATTCACATCATACGCCTCCACCTTCGCGGGCGGCGCATGCGTGTAGTCTTCCATAATAACTTTACCAACATTCAATTCCATCAAATCAATTTTAAACACAGGCAGCTTCATACGCTTGCCCTTGTTGGCTTCCTGTTGATCCTTGATGATCTTAAGTTCGTCCACATTCATCTTGCCGTCTTTATTTTTGACAACAACCATCTTATCCATGTTTAGGACAACCAAGGGAAAATACATCCTGCCCTTCATTAGCGATGGGATGTCTGCCTGTACTCTTATTTCAGGGATAACAAGGAATTCCTGGTCAGGAAATCCCGGAGGGTTATAAAGTTTAAAATTTGTAATATGGATCTGATGGTTGAATAGGCCCAGCTCAAAGCCAGTCATTTCGACCTTGGCACCAACAATGGGTGGGGCAAAAAACTCAATAGCGGTTTTAATGAGAAGGTCTTTAAGGACCGACAGAACAAAGACTATCAGGACAGCGATGATCAACCAACGGAGTGGTCGAGGGTATTTATTCATAAAAATAATGGGGACGTCTCCCATTTATTAATAGGGAGACGTCCCTCTTTATTTTATTGCTGGATGTATTTTTCCTTTAATAAGGCAATTTGCCCGGCAGGATAATTCTTGACCAGCTTGCCGTTAGCATCATAAATAGCCACGTCCCCGTCAGCGTTCTGAACGGAAGCGAAAAGCACCTGGCCTTTATCGTTCTTGGCAATGACACCCGTTGCCGTACGCTGGAAGATGAAGCCGTGATTATTGAGCAACGCTACGTTGACCTCGTCGGTCTTGGTGTTGTAGCTCATGCGCAGATTACTCTTGGTGACATTATAGGACATATCCACGGGATTTTTACCTGTCCAGAATTCGATGGAATTAAAGACAATGGCATCCGCGAATGTCGTTATCGCATACACCGGCAGTAATGTAACAATTAAGAAGCAGAGTTCATCGGACCACTTATCTGGTTGAGAACGATGCCAGTTATAGACTTTGCGTGTTAAATTGAAGGAACCTGTACAGCCTGTGGTAAAAAGTGCAACGATAACCATGGAAGCTACTATTTTCTTCATACTCACCCTCCTCCATTACTCGTTGAATAATTGAACACTATAGGTCATGTTACATCAAAGAAAAATCTTCTGCAACTTTTTTTAGGCTTTAAAGCGCCTTCCTTAGCGTGTCAATAATAGGCGTATTAAGGCTAAAGGCCTTGGTACGCCAGGAAGCGATCATCTCATGTTTATGTTTGGCCCATAAATCCCCCCAGCAGTCCCAGCCGGTCTTGGGACCTTGCCGATGCACCCATGGGCTATTGGGATAATAGCCAAAGACACCATCGGGAAACATGTGATTCTTAACACACTTATACGTCCAGTAATTCCAATGAAATCCCAGATCATTAAAAACTTTGAGCTCATCGCGCAGGTAAATATGTTCATTACTCGCCCCTTCGCGGTAGTTGACGCCGAACTCCCCCACGTGCACCGGCCGCTGTTTCTTTTGGGCAAAATTAAAATAACCTTCCATCCGGCGCCTAAGCGCATCTTTATTAAATTCAGGCCAAGGATAATGGATAAATTGGATTAAATTAAAAGTAAATTCCATGGGTTCGTAATAATGAATGCTATAGACCCAATTATCATCTGGAAAATCATCCAGCACATCGATCTGCTGGGCCCATCGCTGCCCTTCAATGAACAAGATGTGATTTTTATCACTGCGGCGTATGGCCTTAATCGATTCACGGTAAAATTCATTTAATAAAACATTATTATCCATCACCGTCTCATTGAGAATATCATATCCGGCAATAATGGTTTCATCTTTATAACGGTCTGCTAATTTTTCCCACAAAGCATAAGTTTTCCGACGATTAGAGGCCTTGGTCCATAATTCCGTCTTGTGATTCAAACTATCGGAATGCCAATCAGGGTTCTGCGCGCCAGGGGCCGCGTGCAAGTCTAACATCAAATATACCTTATATTTTTTCGCCCAAGCAATGGCACGGTCCAGACAGGCAATAGCCTTGGAATCAGCGATCTTGTAATGAAATGGCAGACGGATACAATTCATTCCCCAGGAAGCCACCTGTCTGAAGTCTGTTTCAGTAATAAAATTATCCCTGAATTGCCCCATCAATTCGTTCAAAGCCTCAGGACCGCACTGAGAAACAAACTCCTTTTCAAAAAGCTGCGCGGCCAAGGCGCGTGAATAAACGAAATACGCTTCCATCATCAGCCATCCGCCGAAGTTAACCCCTTTAAGTTGTACCTTCCTACCATCTCCGTCGACAATAAAAGCTTTCTGCCGCCTTAAAAAAGACTTGCTCATATCAACTCCTCACTTTTTAATGCCCGCACCAATTCAACCATCGCCGCAGGGTCAGAGGCGATGGAGGCATCATTATGAGCACCGCTGATCTTTAAAAATCTCTTAGGCTCTGCCGCGGCTGCAAAAAGCTTTTTCCCCACCCAATAAGGTACCACCTCATCCCCTGGGCTATGGATAAATAATTTAGGCACAGTCAATTGCTTAACCTTGCTCACAGAATCGAATTTAAGCCTTAAGAAAAATGAAGGGACAAACGGATAATGGATATGGGCCATGTCCAGGGCGTTGGTGATGGATGATTCCACGATCAGCAAAGCTGCTTTACGCTGGGTGGCTAAATCTATGGCCACGGCCCCGCCCAAAGAAGCGCCATAGATAATGATTCTTTCCATATCAGTGTCACCGCGTGCCTTTAAATAATCATAGGCAGCCTGGGCATCACGGTAAATGCCTGCCTCGGAAGGGATCCCCTGGCTTTTACCGTAACCCCGATAATCAAAGATGAAAACATTCAACGCAAGTTCATATAAAAATTGGATCTTGAAAAGACGATCTCCCATATTCCCGGCGTTGCCATGGGCGAAGATAAGCGTTGAGGTAGCCTGCGGGTTCTTAAAAAACCAGCCGTTGAGACTTACATGATCCTTAGTGTCAAAGTAAACATCTTCCCAGGGCAACCCTAATACCGATGGAGATACCTCCAGTTGGCGGTTGGGAAAGAAAACACCTGCCGATTCCAGATAACGCACCAAGGCCCAAAAGACCGCGCTTATTATCACCACCGTCGCTAAGATATCAAACAATATCGAAGACATGAATTTATGTACTATGTTGGGGGATCAAGGATACCATGAGACGAATGGATCGAATCAAATCTTCCATCCGGCAGGGTTTGGTCAAATAATGGTCAGCTTCGAGATTGACGCCCTTTTTAAAATCAGCCAATTCTTTTTGAGCTGAAACAATGATCACCGGCTGCCAGGTTTTGCTGGGACGCTCCTGACGTAAACGGCTTAAAACAGCCCATCCATCCATTTTAGGCATGTTCAGATCTAAAACAATCACATCCGGCACTTCACTGACGATTTTATCCCAGGCTTCTTGCCCGTCCCGGGCCGTAATGACATTATAATTTTGAGAAGCAATTTTCTTGGCCATGATCTCAAGGACGACATCCTCATCATCAGCGATCAGTATCTTCATCAAT
>Ga0206817_1108_pt1 | contig 26481 bp, 23 predicted proteins | sample Alteio_BWOrgCont_89_FD_152873 | JGI IMG/M metagenome (GOLD analysis project Ga0206817, IMG submission 152873) | Enriched cells from forest soil in Barre Woods Harvard Forest LTER site, Petersham, Massachusetts, United States -... | ecosystem: Environmental > Terrestrial > Soil > Temperate forest >...
GGCGCTGACGTATGTCCTGACCCTGGGAAGCAAAGAGCGCTTCCAGCGAAGCCGAGATGTTGGCTGCTATCTCGGCCTGCGACCGCGGCGCAGCCAGTCCGGCGAGCGAGATCCTCAGCTCGGCATCACCAAGGCGGGCAACGTCTATCTCCGATCCCTGCTCGTCGAGTGCGCCAATCATGTCCTCGGACGACACGGAAAGGACTCCAGCCTGCGAGACTGGGGTCTGCATCTGGCTGCGCGTGGAGGCAAGCAGTCCCGAAACCGGGCCATCGTTGCCGTAGCTCGAAAGCTGGCCGTGCTGCTGCACCGCATCTGGGTGACCCAGGAACCATACGTTCCCTTTTACGCCGCAGCCGCTTGATAGGTGATCATGTTTACTTGTTGCGACGACCCCGTGTTCCGATGACTGCGTGTCGGCTTGGGCCCTCAACGAGGCCGACCGAAAACTGGCAGCATCGCCTTCTCCTACTGGACCCCAACCGGCACCGAGCCAGGACCGCTCAAACCAGAGTGCGAATAGAAACACGGTGGAGAACAACATGCGTGGCAACCGAAGCAAAGAACAAAGGCCTTACCCGACAAAGAAAACGGAGATTGACAATCGGCGACCATCTCATAGAAAGCTGACTTTTCTGGAATTTAAGTAAACTGTTCCTAAAAATAAGCAGACTTCAAGAGTTGAGGGCCGCCGGTGCAAATGATCTCGCTGATTCAGAGCATCAAACGGTATCGATTGTTGGCGATATTGTTAGTAATTGTCTTCCTTACGATTAAGGGATGTGAATTGTTTCCCGAAGCCACATTCACGTTGGCAAACGATTCGAGGCTGCCGAAATGGGTTACTCTCCAACCCGGGCTTGCACGGGCTGATGTTTCGCTTACGATGAACTATTACGTGATGCTAGGGGGCAGGAGTGCGCAATTTATATTGCGAGATAAAAATGGGCAAACGATGAAAAAAGAAAATGGCAAGATGAGATGCGGAGCGCCTTTCGAGCTAGAAAATCCCCCCCCAAGGATTTTCCTCTGGTTACCCAGCTTATGAACCGATTACTGTCCACGGCATAACAGAAATCATCGAACATAAAAAGATGGAGCCGATCTTTTATGTGACCGATGATCCTGACGTTTGGAAACAATATAAATCGATGGGGTGTTAGCCCAGTTTCCGAAAAACTCAGTTTTGAGCAACTTCAAACCTCCAACGGAGGCCGACCGGGCACTTACCGAGAATGCGACTTTCCGGGAACGGGGTCAGTGATGCGCAAAATCGATCGCCACGGCCCCCAACCAAACCAGCGCCGCCAGCAGCCAGAAGCCCACGCCCTGCCATTGTCGGCGAACGATGACTGCTCCCCAGACAAAATTCAACAAAAAGAAAAACACAACGATCGGGAAAATGGCCACGAACCAGACGAACGGCTCTCCCGTTATCGACTGGATTCCGGCTGCCCGCTCTTGTGGTATCGCCCAACCTCCGCTTGAAGCACGAGCCAGATAAGCAATTGCGCCGATGACGTTGAGAAGGAACAGTGCCAGGGGCATCGGCTGCGCCATAAAAGAAATCTTCGCCGGGTGAACAACACGTTCCGCTTGACGTTGCTCCTGCATGAGTTGAGTTACCAACTGGTTTTGCCGTGAAACGGCGTTTTGAGCAACTTCAGCTCTTCCGGCCGCGGCGGAAAAGAAAAGGTACCTAAAACGGAACTTTGCAGGCAGTTGGTCGGATACGTTTAGTTCGACGCTAAACTGAATCGGTGCCGCCGAGTCCAGGGCCCTCCCGTCATCGGAGCCTGCCTCCGTGACCGATGCGTTCGCTCGCACAGACCCACTGGCATTTTCGGTTACATGGATCAAATTGCGACGCCGCGATGGGCGAGCATAACATCGACCAGTGACAGAAAAGAATGGATAGACCTCCGGCAAATATTCAGCTTGAACTTGCGGTGCGCGAGCAGTCACCGCTCCTTGCTAATCTGCTTGAGTTGTATGCACACGACTTCAGCGAATTTCAACCTCTGGACATAGGCTCGGACGGTAGGTTCGGTTACAATCATCTTCCACTGTACTGGAGTGAACCAAATCGATATCCGTTCCTCATCCGGTTCGATGGCAAGCTTGCAGGGCTCGCTCTGGTGAAGAAGGGTTCGGAAATTTCTGATAGTCAGGACGTTTGGGACATGGCGGAATTCTTTATTCTCCGTGGTTGCCGCAGACACAGAATAGGAACACTCGCCGCACAGGAGGTGTGGAGGCGTTTTCCGGGACTTTGGGAGGTTCGAGTCCTGCAAGCCAATCCTTCGGCGACCTTCTTCTGGAAGCGGGCGATTTCAGACTTTATTTGTGAGTCGATCGAGCCTGCCCGCATCGAGAAGAATGGGAGATCCTGGCAACTCTACTCGTTCAAATCGGAACGAGCCCGTTAACCACAGCCTTCGATATGCCTACGTTCTTATCGTGCCGCAGCAGCAATCCCGCCTGCGGAGCCGTAGTGCTTGAAAAACGAGGTTTACGGAAACTTGTTGCAGCCGGAACGGTGCCGGCGGGCAACTTACCGCAAACCCGTTTGGCGACTCCCATTCACAAGACGAGCGAGGCCGCGGAACAGGTGGCAGCACCGGCTGAATTGACTAACACCCAGCCTGCACCGGGCACATAGCCAGGTCATTACCGAGTGTGGATGGAAGGGTGGCGACAGCGGCTCGGCGACACGCAAATGGAAGGGGGTGGGTTGTTGGTTGATGCGGCTTTCGAGAAGACATAATCTGTGTGAATGAAAATCCTCGACGTGATGCTTATGTTCATCTCGTTTCTCGGAGTTGGAGTCGTAAGCGCGCAACCAATTGGGTCCGCAAATCCGCCAGGCTCATTCGTCGAAGTAGATGGGTCTCGCTTGTACTACGAGGAGTGCGGGACCGGGCCGAAGGCTGTCATTCTCCTCCATGATGGGGTCGTAAATTCAGCCGTGTGGGATGACGTATGGCCCGCTCTCTGCAAACGATTCCACGTGATACGTTACGATCGACGCGGGTATGGACACTCGCCAGCTACCAAGAAACCTTATTACGAAGCCGACGATGTTGCGGCCATCATTCGAGACCGAAAAGTATCTCAAGCTGCACTCGTCGGGAGTTCTCACGGTGGCAATATTGCCCTGAGTGTTGCACTCCAATACCCAGAGCAAATTAGTGATCTTGTGCTTGTTGGTCCAGAGGCAGAAGGCTTCCCTTACTCCGAACACTTCATCATGGCGCAAATGGAGTTTCAAGGAGCTAAAGACCCGACAGAAGTGAGGGTAAAAAGTACCTATTTCATCGCGCCTGGAAACGAGGCTGCCCGCGAGCATCTTCGGAAACTGCTCAACGCTTCTCCACAAGATCACACACACAACGATATGCCGCTTCCGGAAAAACCGGTTCTTCCATACGTGCGCGATCTTCGGATGCCCACGCTAATCATTACGGGTTCGGCAGATATTGCTGACAATCAGGCGGTTTCAGGGGCTCTAGTCATGTCAATCCCAGGAGCTGCTCGCGTTGTTGTGCCCGAGACAGGACATCTCTTGTACCTCGAAAAGCCTGATCTTTTCTCTTCTATCGTCATTGGATTTCTTACGTCTCACGGATTCTGAATGTTGCCCTAAAACTGAATGTGTTGAAGATCTGCTGCTTGACACTCACGGCCTTCTCATGGTGAGGAGCCATAAAGATGCTTGTGAATAAAAATTGGCGCTCGCTCATTCTTACGGTAGTTTCGCTATTGGTCTTGAGCTATGAGCAAACACGGGGTGAGAACGTGCCACCACCGCCGCTCGAAGAGTTAGTAGATGTGGGCGGCTATTGAGTCCACCTCTACTGTATTGGTAGCGGAAGCCCAACAGTGGTTATCACAGGCGCGGGGTCCTCATTCGATTGGGGTCTTGTCCAGCGAGATGTTGCAAAATTCGCGCGGGTTTGCACCTATGATCACTCGGGAGTTGCTTGGAGCGATCCGGGGCCAACGGATACATGCACGCTAAGAGCTGGCGAGATCATGCAGCGTTGAAGAAGGCTAAAATCCCCGACCCTTATGTTCTGGTTGGTCATTCACTGGGGGCGCTAGTTGCCCGGTTATATGCCAGCGACTACCCTGACGAGGTCCTCGGTATGGTGATCGTAGATCATGTTTCCTCGTCAATTAAAGTGCTAGCAAATGCTCCTGCCTTGCTGCCTCTAGGAATCGACGCTGGCCATGTCGATCAACAGGAAGAGCCGACATGGCCTACAAGTGCAGTTAAAACATATCCGAACTTTGATTTTCAGAAATTATCTCCAAATGACTATCAGCTCCATCTTTGGGGCGGCTCACTCCCAGGGCATGCCAAAATCATGGAACGCAATGTTGCGATGACACCTGGATGCTTTTCAGAAGTGGCACAAGCATCTCAACAAGTAACGGTGCCACTTGGTGACAAGCCCCTCATAATCCTTAGTACGCCGGCCATTCGGGTATTTGCAGACACGTTGGCATCTCTTTCGTCCGATAGCAAGGCAGTGCTGGTTGATAACAGTAGCCACTACATTATGATTGATCGCCCCGAGGTCGTTATCAACGCGATCCGCGAGGTTGTCGAGGCTGCAAATAATCACTCTAGACTGAGTAAATAAAATCGTTCAAGTTGTCACTGATGGATAACATGTAAATCCAATCTTCGGCGGCGAGTTCGTGCGGCGCTCGGCCAAAAAGATTAAACGGCACTTGTCGCGTGCAAGGTCTTATCTGTGAACTCAGCTAGTGAAAATAACTTAAGCTGCCGTATAACTGGCTCTTTCGAAAAGTGAAGCCGAAATCACCTCGGCCGCCGCCAAGTTGGCGAGAGGGCGAATACTCCGCAACTGTCATGTTCTCAATTGCCGTTGAGGGGATGGCGATTTGGCGTAAACCGAGTTCCGGACCACCTTCTCACGTATTGATCGCGGCATCGATTTAGCCTACCTCAGTAGGACCACACCATGCCGGCGGTTTATACTCTGCGGCAGGGAGAAATAGATGAGACGGCGGTTCTATATTCGTGCATGTCTAACGTCAGTCTTCTACGCGTCTCTCGTCTTCCTCCCCATGCATGAGCCTGGAATGCTCGTGGCAGCTCTTCTCCAGCTGATTGCGTGCACCTGCTTTTTTTCTTTCCTGATATTTGTGGTCGCATACCGGGACGAGATCTGTGAACTCATCCGCGCCGCCTTTCAGGAGTATGCGAACTTACTGGTTGCGTTGCTCGTTGCTGCAGAACCTGCGTGGTCGGAGAGTGATCTGGCCTACCCCACCGCACCGTCCATTACCCCTCTCTCTCAACGCCCGCCGCCGCTCTTCGCATAGAAGCTCACGAAAATCTAAGAGCATGACACCGATTTGCATTTGGGTGGACATGACTTGTATGCAAACCTGCGCAAACTGACGCATATGCCACAAGGTGAGGACGGTATTCTGATGACTCTTACGCAAGAGCATGGCGGCTGCCATGTAGTTCCTACTGATGTCGAAGCTGGTTACAAACGTAGACTTCATGAACTAGATGCAAGATTGTCCTCTTCACAACGGCATCGGTCCATGGTGCTGTTCGTCTTGGCCGCATTTACTGTGCTGTTAATTCTCTCTTTGATGGGGAATTGGCATTTCAGTGTTTCTGCTTTAGTGGTGGTGCCTGTGATCGGCATCATCTTCGGCGTGCGCGAATACGTACGCTATTGCGCCTTGTCCCGCCAATTGGCCCTTCGCTGCATGTTTTATGAACGTGGGCTGGATCGTCTGCGGGGAGAATGGCGGGCATTGGAAGTCACGGGCGAAGAATTCGCTCGCGGCTCCCATCTCTATCAATTCGATCTTGATGTGCTTGGTGACCGTTCTCTCTTTACTCTCCTTTGCACTACCCGTTCGCAGGTTGGCGCTACGCGCTTGGCTGCCTTCCTGCTCGATCCAGTGGACTTGGAGGAGACAACGGCCAGGCAGGAGGCGGTTCGAGAACTCCGCGGAGCAACTGCGTTGCGTGAGGAAATTTCCCTGCTCGGCAAATATCAATTCCAAGGATGTAACGCAGCAGCCCTTCATCACTGGTTGAACACACCTGAACTCCGTGTCCATCCCACGATCCCCATTTTCCTCTTCGCATGCGGTTCGGCGATTCTTCTGCTGGCGATCTTATGTCTAGCGCAGTTCGTTAGCTGGATGCAGATCTTGCCCATTCTGGTTCCTCTCGTATTAGCACAAGGCGCCGTAAGCGCTCCGCTATCTCGCGAAATTCGGTCCCGCCTCAGGGTCCTCCAAAGTCTTAAAAACGAGTTTTCCGTGCTCCAACAAGGGCTGCGGCTACTGCAGCGGCAGTCTTTCACCTCCTCAAAGCTAAAGGGCTTGGTCAACCAATCACGAGAGGCGAATGCCTCTCTTCAGATTCGCAAGCTAGAGCACTTACTCTCGGGCGTTGTCCAGCGTGAGAAGGAAATCCTGGCTCTTCCTTCGTTGCTCACAGCCGCAGGCACGCAATTGGTGCTTGCAGTTGAGAGATGGCGTGAAGCCAACAAGATCGGCTGAAGGAGTGGATCGACTGTTGGGCTGAACTCGAGGCACTCAGCGCGATCGCGTGCTATGCGTGGGAACATCCGGACGACATTTTCCCGGAGTTTGTCAGCGATGCTGTCACTTTCGAGGCGGAGGGCCTAGGACATCCGTTGCTCCCATCTGAAAAATGCGTAGGCAACGATCTCACCCTGGATGCATCCACTCGTTTCTGTATCCTCAGTGGATCCAATATGGCGGGTAAGAGCACGTTACTCAAGGCCGTCGGACTGAATGCAGTTCTTGCTCATGCAGGCGCTCCGGTTCGCGCGAAACGAGTGCGCCTGTCGTCGTTTTACGTCTGCGGTTCCAACTCAATCTCCGACTCATTGCTCGACAGTAAATCCAAGTTTCTGGCGGAAGCGGAAAGGCTACATGCGATTCTCCAACAGACAGAATTGGAACGGCCCGTCCTATTCATCATCGATGAGATCCTAAGCGGCACGAATTCACACGATCGTCGTATTGCATGCGAATCGGTAGTAAGAGCGTTGGTCGCCGGCGGCGCAATAGGAATTCTGTCTACGCACGACCTCGCCCTGACCTCGATCGCTGACTTGCCTGAATTGAGCGGGATGAACCGTTGCATGGAAAGCGATGATCCTGGCAACCCGCTCAACTTCGACTATAGATTGAAGCCAGGACCCGCTCACCATAGTAGTGCTCTTGCCATCCTGAAAATGATCGGCATTAATACCCAGGAGCTTGCCGCGAGCAAGGGATCATAGCGAGGGGCGGAGCTCCTCCATGTCTTTTGTCAATCGTGGGACCCTTGAGGATTTCTCCCTGCATCAGAGCAGGCTTCCTTGATCGGATTCCTATGGAGTCAACATTTGCCCTCAGCTGAATTGTCTGGAATATGAACTACCGACTGTTCCTGTAACTTGCCTGCCGATGACCGGATGCCGGAGCAACTTACTGAAAATCCGACCGGCTGAGACCGCCCACGTTTTGCGGGAAGTTCAGGAGGCGAAGCCCAACCTACTTGTCGAGCGTCCAGTCATAACAGGCCGCAGACAAAATAGGAGGCAGCCCTCCTACCGATGCTTTAAAGGTCGGATGACGGGATTTTGGCTTATGGATTCACAAATGGCGACATGAGGCGCGTGATTTAGGTTACCATTCTCCCGTTTTCGAACTGAAAAAGGAGACCCAAGTCCATTGTTCAAGCCAGTTCTCGCCGTCGTGTTTCTTTCGATAGCGATCTGGACGTTCGGCCAGAGCACGACGCCCATGTCGGCCCCCACTCCTATCACCCTTAATCAGTCTGACCGAAGCTGGATCGCCACAAGCAATCGATACACGAATCTGCTGATTGAAATAACCAGAAAGTATGCCCCGGAGGGTGCTTCAGAGCAAGGGCTGGCTGAATATGACGAGTTGATTTCGAACCCGACGTTAGCCTCCGAAAACTCAAGGGTCGCCGAGACGAAGGTCGCGCAGGCCAAGATTCAGGCAGCGCTCTCGACCGAGCAGAATGAGTATGTGAAACAGGACCTGCAAATTCTGCTTCACAATATAGATTTCAACCGCAAGCAGCAGGAATTCTACGAGGCGCACGTCGTTCCTTATGCGAACGCCAGCGCATACATCTTTGGCGGGCTGCGCGCGCTACTCGATGACAAAGTGGGTCCGGAGCGACGCAAGGCCGCGGTTGTGCGTCTTCGCAAGTACGCGGGCGTGGAGCCCGGCTATCTGCCCATGGTCGATTTGTTCAAAGCACGCGTCGAAGCTCAGATTGCCAAGCCCGGCATGATCTACCCTCCAAAGGAAGAGGTGGAAACTGCCCTGTCGCGGAACGGCGAGTATCTTGACGCCATCCCGGCACTTTTCAAGCATTACGGGCTCACCGGATGGGAAGAATCTTGGGCCAAGCTGAAGGTGCAGCTCGCCGCATATGACGAGTGGACCAAACAGACAATTCTGCCTAAGGCGCGCGCCGATTTTCGTCTGTCGCCGGAACAATACGCGCTCTCGTTGGAGGTTTTTGGCGTCGACATCTCGCCGGGGCAACTGGCGGTGCTGGCTCATCAGTCGTTCAAGGAATACCAGGGCGAAATGCAGATCATTGCCACGCAGATTGCGAAAGAGCACGGGTGGCCTTCGATTGATTATCGCGATGTGATTCGGCGCTTGAAGCAGGATCAACTGGCGTCTGACGCCATTTTGCCGTTCTACAAGAACCGGCTGCATGAGATAGAAGCGATCATCGTGAAGCAGAACTTGGTAACGCTGCCCGACAGACCCGTGCGGATTCGATTGGGCACGCCAGCGGAGAACGGAGCTCCGCACATGGTGCCTCCTCCATTTCTGAATAATACGGGTCAACAGGGAGAGTTCGTGTTGCCGTTGAATATGCCCGCGGCGGTCGGCTCGTCGCAGAGCCAGAAAGTAGACGACTACTCCTACGATGCAGCATCGTGGACACTGATCGCCCATGAAGCACGTCCCGGGCATGAGCTGCAGTTCGACTCGATGGTAGAACAGGGAGTGTCGCTGGCGCGGGAAATGTATACGCTCCGAATGGCCGGGGGAGACGCGTATGCGCTGTACGCGACTTCACGAAGTGTGGCACTTCCGCTAACTGGGATCTACGCGATGGGCTTACGCTCGCGTGGCGGCCTGGTAGCTCTCGCTGTAACGATGATTCTGATCCAACTGTTCGATGGAATTATTGGATTTCGTCTCAACGATCCCGGAAGAGCATACGGACCTATGGCTTTTGCAGTCATAAACCTTGCGCTGCTTTTGTGGATGAACCGGGCTGCTGCGAGACGCGGTTCTACATTTCTTGTTCCTCGTCCTCACAGTGGTTTGTTAAAAATGGTCAGTTCGGAGTTTGGAGAGTGCGATTGTCCGGCAATACCCTGAAACCTATTTTGATCTCGGTCCTGATGTTCCTGTCTTTTGTGGCCGTGAGCGCCTGTGTCCATGCGCAGGTAGATGTACTGACGCAGCACAATGACAATTTTCGGACCGGCACGAATTTGCAAGAGAAGATACTGACTCCGGCAAATGTAAATCAGGCGCAGTTTGGGATGCTGTTCAAGCGAGTCGTGGACGACCAGCTTTATACACAGCCACTCGTGGTGACTGGAGTGACGGTCGGGGGAGGCACCCGGGATCTTGTGTATGTAACGACAGTGAACAATAGTGTTTACGCCTTCGATGCCAACGATGCGGAGGCCTCGATGCCGGTGTGGCATGTGAACTTCGGAACGCCGGCAAACCTGCACAGTGAAAACTTTGGCTGCCTGGACATCAATGGACAAATGGGCATCATTGGCACGCCCGTAATCGACAAGGTACGTGGAGTTCTGTATGTGGTCGCGCTCACGAGGACAGGCGGGGCGAATGGTCCGCGGACCGAATTTGTTCAGAGGCTTCATGCGCTGGATCTTGCGACTGGGGCTGATCTGCCGGAAAGCCCCGTCATAATCAGTGCGCCTGACTTTAATGCTCTTATGCAGAACCAGAGGCCTGCGTTGATGCTGGCCAACGGCATGGTGTACGTAGGCTACGCATCGCATTGTGACAAGGATCCCTATCACGGATTTCTGATGGCATACGAAGCGAAGACGCTGGCGCAGGTGAGTGTTTTCAATACATCGCCAACGGGCTCTGAGGCAAGTATCTGGCAGTCGGGGCAGGGGCCGGCGGCGGACGCGGAAGGGAACGTATACGTAGTGACAGGCAACGGTAGTTGGGACGGCGTGAAGAACTTCAGCGAGAGTTTTCTGAAGTTGACGCCGCGCCTCAAGCTACTCGATTGGTTTACCCCGACGAACCATTTCAAACTCGACAAAGAGGACACGGATCTCAACTCCTCGGGCGCGACACTCATTCCCGGCACGCATCTGGTTCTCGGCGGCGGTAAGGAGGGTGTGCTCTACACCCTGGATACGAGAAACCTAGGACATCTCGGCGACGAACATGCGTTGCAGCACTTTCAGGCCACCGCTTCGCATCTGCATAGCCTTGTCTACTGGCAGAGTTCACGCAGCGGCGACCTGCTGTATGTGTGGGGGCAGAGGGACAAAGCCAAAGCCTACAAGTTCGAAGGAGAGAAGCTTGGAGAGACACCCTTGATGATGCGGGATGTACCGAATGAAGGTCATCCAGGCGCGATGTTGTCGCTTTCGGCGAATGGAAACAAGGATGGGATTCTGTGGGCAGCAATCCATGCGACAGGAGATTCTTGGCACGAGTCGCGTCCGGGAGTTCTGCATGCCTATGACGGGGATGACATACGCCACGAATTATGGAACTCGCTGCAGGTTCCGGCGCGCGATGATTGCGGAGAGTATTCCAAGATGGCTCCCCCGACAATCGCAAATGGACGAGTCTATCTGGCCAGTTTCGGATCAGAGAACGTAGGAACAGGCCAGTTCTGTGTCTACGGCCTTCTGCCCACAAAGGCTGCGGCGACGCTGGCTGCTCCGAACGGCGTAAAAATAGCAGTTCTCGGCGCCACCCTGACGCTTACCTGGAATGCTGTACCCGGCGCACAATTTTATCGAGTTTTACGAACTAGCACGCTTGAGCCTGAGTCGAAATTGGTCGCGTTAGGATTGACTACCGGGATGTTCACAGAATCAGCGCCAGAGAGAGGCGAGTCTGCGACGTACACGATCGTCGCGGTCGGAGCGAATGGCATTAGCGAAAAGTCAGATGCTGTGAAGGTAACGTCGCCGAAGCCGAAGCAGATGGAGGATTAAGGAACGGTGTTAGAGCTAATTGCCCGGGCTTATTTCATGGGAGCCTTCTGTGCGTCCATCGCGCACGGTGCTGCCGGTCAGACGCTTCCTTCCTCTTCGCTTCCGGGTAAAGGGCTGGCTCAGCACGATTTCCTCTATGCTGGCGAGTCTCCTGATCGCAAGATCTTTCTCGTGCGGCAGGGCAAGATCGTATGGAGTTACGACGATCCCATGGGCAAGGGTGAGATAAGCGACGCGGTTATGCTTTCAAACGGGAAGGCTCTGTTGCATTAACTTGAGCGGAACGCAGTTCTTTGCATGCGCGCAGACTGATCAGGCAGCGATATCGAAGAGCTTGTTGACGAACTGGATTTCGCCCTCGACTTTAGGTTTGCACAGGAAACAATGGCGGCGCCGAATCATGCGCATGATCTCGAATCCTTTGATGGTGGCATAGGCCGTTCTCCTTGTCTGGAAGCCTCGCATGGGACGGATCACCCGTTTGAGACCACCATGATCAGCTTCAATGATGTTGTTGAGGTACTTGGATGTTCGATGGCGTGTATGTTTGGAAAGCTTGCCTTCACGATGCAGCCGACGGATTGCCTTTGGGTAAGAGCCGAGCTTATCGGTGATGATCGAGTGCGGAGGCCAATGGGCCATCGTGTGCAGCGCCTTGCCCAGAAACCAATAGGCGGCGCGCGTGTTCCGCCGGTCCAGCAGCATGAAGTCGATCAGCCGTCCTTGCTTGTCGACGGCGCGAAACAGATACTTCCACTCGCCGCCGACCCTAACATAGGTTTCATCCACCCGCCAAGATCCGGAGCGATAGCCTTGGTACCAGCGAACGCGCTTCTCCAACTCAGGAGCGTAACGCTGCACCCAGCGGATGATCGTCGAGGCGTCCACCTACAATACCAGCGAACGCATATCAGGATGATCTCCACTGGGAACCGGCGCCGCTTAAAAATGGACATCTGGGGCTCCTCGGCTTGCCCTCCCACCATACATTGCCCTCACTTAATGCAACAGAGCCCGCCAGAACAGCGAAGGAAGTTTACGCACTCGGATTCTTCGATGGAATACAGATGGGGGAAAGAGCCAGCACTTATCAGCTCGATAAACCTTCCAGGGACAAAACAGAACAAGCACACAAAGCCTACACGGATAAATATCTAGTTCATCTGACCGCTGGTCAATTGGTGAATGGTTTCGATCAGTTCTACAAGGAGCCGCTCAATCGACCGATCAAAGTCGATGAGGCAGCGATAGTAGTTTTGCGCCAGCTTGCCGGTGATCCGCCTGATGCCATCAAGGCGTTAACAGATACATTGAGAAACCTATCGAAAGAGCACTGACGGCCGGGACGCGGCGCTGGTGTAATAGTCCGCGAATCTGGTTCACGACGGCGGCCCGGCGCATCACTCAGCGCTCGCGTACTCGATGCACGGACTGCAGATCCAGCTGCTCGTCGCTCTTGATGGGCACAAAGCGCATGGTTGGCCGGCCGACGGCTTCGGCGATCGCTTCCGCGTTGATCGAACGAAGGAGAGTGCTCAGTCTGTTCGTCAATCCTGAGACTCACCCTCCTATTGCCTGTCATCCTAGAGCAATTGGCCGTACCGCCTCGCGCAGCACCTCGACCCCTTCGCAGCATCGTTTATTCGCAGCGGATGGCATCCATGGGGTTAATGCGGGCAGAGCGCAGCGCAGGCAGCAGCGAGGCAGCACTGGCAATCAACGCCAGCGCCAGGATGGAACCGGCAAACACCCAGGGATCGCGGGCGGATGTGCCGTAAAGGAAGCTGGCCAAGAGGCGCGAGGCCAGGAGTGCCGCAGTCAGTCCCAAGGTTGTGCCGGCGAGGGCCACGCTTGCGTTTTGCAGGAAGACCATGGCTACTACCTGTGTGCGGCGAGCGCCCAGCGCCATGCGGATGCCGATCTCATTGGTGCGGCGGGTCGTTGCATAGGCTAGGGTTCCATACAGTCCAACCGCGGTGACCATCAAAGCGCAGGCGGCGAAGAAGACGGCGAGGAGGGCCATGGTGCGCTCGGCGCTGAGGGACTCGTCGACCGTGACTGACATGGGCGTGAGCAGAGGTGCTGGAATTGCCGGTGCCATGCTCATGGCCAGCGAGCGCGCCGCGTCGGCCAACGGACCGGCCGGCCCGCTTGTCCGCACCACCGCGTTGTATGAGGGGCCCATCTGGCCGTCGTCCTGGCTCATGGGGAGATAGGCGGTGGGCGGGGCAAGGGAGCGTAGATTTTCGTATTTGGCATCGCCTACCACGCCCATCACTTCGTATTCAAAGGTGGCTTTGCCCTCGTGCTTCGTGACGAATTGGCCGAGAGGGCTGCGATCGGGGAAGAGAAGCTTCACGGCGGCTTGATTGAGGATGATCTTCGGCCCGGTCGATGGGGTATCGCTCCAGTCAAAATCGCGGCCGGCGAAGAGGGGGATACGCATGGTCTTGAAGTAATCGGGTCCAACGCTGTTGTGATAGATGTTCTGGGTTTTGCCCGCACCCACGGATAGGTCCTCGTCCCAGAAAAAGTCGGTGAATGGAACCATGCGGGCGAAGCTCACGCTGGTGACGCCCGGCTGGCGGCGAAGACCGTCTTCCAACTGACGATAGAACCCGAGGAATGCTCCGCCCTTGAGGGGCTGCTTGTCCAGGCTGAAGGAGATATTGTCCAGACCCTGCGGGTCGAAGCCCGCGCCGGAAAGGTACAAGCGGACCAGGCTGGAAGCGAGAAGGCCTGCACCGACGACCAGCATGAGGGCGAGCGCGACTTCGCCAGCCATCATGATTTTAGGAAGTACACGGCGGCGCTCCTGGGACTGGGTAGAGTGCTGCCCGCTCTTAATTTGTTCGTTGAGGCTCCTGGATGTGGCTTGCAGAGCCGGAACCAGTCCGACGAGGAGCGCGGCAACAATGGACGCTAGGGCCGCGAAGGCGAAGACGCGAATATCGAGAGAGGTATCCAGGTGCATGTCGCCCTGGCCGCCCAACAGCATCACGCTGAGAGACTTGCTGACAACTGGCGCAACCGCCAGGCCCGCCGCGGTGCCCATGAGAGCGATCAAGAGGCTCTCGACGAGCAACTGCTGAACCAGTCTGCGGCGCGTGGCTCCCAGGGCCAGGCGTGTTGCCAGTTCGGGCTCGCGAACTGCTCCGCGCGCCATAAGCAGGCTGGCGAGGTTCATGCATGCCAGCAACAGGATGCCACCGCACATGGCGAAGACTGCTGTGAGCGGTTTGCGAAAGGACATGCGGATGGAGGTGAATCCAGCAGAGCCGTTTTCGGCGGTGAAATGAAGATGGCGCTGCTGGATCCGAGCCAGCTGTTCGGGATTGGCTACCAACTCATGGACGACCGTACTGGTGGCGGCGCCAACCTGTGCATTGGCCTGCTGGAGCGTGACCCCTGGCTCGAGGCGCCCCACGACCGTGAGCCACCACGCATGAAGACCAGCGTCTGTCAGATTGCGGGAACCATCGAGGACTGGTTCCACGGCGAGCGGGGCGAAGATACTCGGCCGTTGCAGCGGGTCCGCTCCTATAAACCGCTTAGGCATGACACCGACGACAGTGAAGGCAGTGTTGTCGATCTGCAGCTTTTGCCCGATGACATTGGGAGCGCGGTTGAACCAGCGCTGCCAGAAGGATTCGCTGATGACGACGCCGAATCCGGAGGGATTGCCACCCTTGCAGTCATCCACGGGGGTGAGCGTGCGGCCGAGTAGAGGCGGGGTCTCAAGTGCGCTGAAGAAATCGCCGCTGACAAGCTGGCCGTTCACGCTCTCGGTTCCGCTTGTGCCACGGACCTGGAACTTGCGGCGATCGAATGCAAAGACTTGTGAGAAGACTTCATGGCGATGTTCAAGGCCGCGGAAGAGAGGCACAGCGAAGCTGTATTGGATTTGCGGGCGGACCATGTCGATTCCGAGCACGGCCAGGCGGTTGCTTTCCGGGACGGCGAGTGGCCGCAGCAGGAGCCCGTTGATCATGGAGAAGACGGTGGTGTTTGCGCCGACCCCGAGGGCCAGCGTGAGCATGGCGACGAACGTGAAGCCGGGCGACTTACGCAGGACGCGGAGGGAGAAGCTTACGTCGCGGCCGAAATTCTCAAGGCTGTGAAACTGCCACAGTTCGCGCAGGCGCTCGTGCCAGCGGCTCTCATTGCCAAAGGCGCGGCGGGTTTGCGCGTCTGCGTCGGCCTGCGGAACGCCCTGCCGCAGCAGCTTGTTTTGAATCATTGCCTGATGAAAGGCAAGCTCGTCGGCCAGGTCGCGGTCGAGGCGGCGCTTTTGGAAGAGCGCTTTTAGGCGGAATAGAAATTCGTGGAGATTCTGAGCCATGGGTGTCCTCGTATCGCGGACTTCAGGATGCTTGCATGACAAATGCGACGGCCGAAGAGAGGCGCGCCCAGCGCTGTGCCTCCGCGTTGAGCTTTTTCTGACCTTCGGTGGTGAGTTCGTAGAATTTTGCACGGCGGTTGTTGTCGGAGGTGCCCCACTTGGACTTGAGCAGGCCGCGCAACTCCATGCGGTGGAGGGCGGGATAGAGCGCTCCCTCTTCGACTTTGAGCATCTGCTGCGATGTTTGCTGGATCCACTCGGCCACGCTGTAACCGTGGAGAGGGCCGCGCAGGAGAGCTTTCAGGATGAGCATCTCTAGCGTGCCTGGGATCAATTCGCCGGGATCGGTTATTTGTCCCATAAGTAGATTATGGGACAGCCTAGCCGTGAATCATCCAATTTGTCAACTGCCACAAGAATCCCAGCCTTTCAAAAGAGGCACTATCCCGGCGCGCTCTCATCGGGGCAGCGAGCGTAGAAAACAGCGAGGCCCTCTAGGTTCCGGGTGTGTTACCGGCCACTCGTCAATAACCAGTTGACTAATAGTTGATCGGGGTCAACTTTGATTCCGGGTATGTGCACCATTCGTTTGATGCTTGGCCCACTCTTGCCCCTGAAGACCTCAGTCTGACTATGCCGAACAAAATGACGCCTAACGCGATTTCTCAGTCGCGTTCGCTGCCAGCCGGATATGTGTTTCGCGCCTGGCGCGTCCTAACCTTGCATCTCCAGTCTTAGATGGATTCTGAGTTTGTATCGAGCTGCTGCATCTGAACCGAAGTACCTCGAAAACAGCGTTTTGAGCAACTTCAAACCTTCACCGGAGGCCGACCGGGGCACTTACCGAGAACGTGACTTTTCAGTAAATTGCTCCGGAATCCGATCATCGGCAGGCAAGTTACCGCAAACCCAGTTTTCAGGGAACAGCTCGGTCGAGCGAGCGTTTGTTGACTCTACGTCTCAGACTTGGATCAGGACAGGATCAAGATGTTGCTCCAACTCAGAGACGAAGCGCTCGTACTCAGCCGGACGGGCTAGTAGCGGCTTGTCTAGGAGGATGGAAACTCTAATCCAACTATGGTCCCGTTTCCCACGAGGTGAATCATCCGGGCTGACATCCTGAATGATGTTGTAGGGGATTAGGCAACGCGCAAACAATATTCGGCTTTCAAGTAGGCCTTGTGGCGTGACCTTCCAATACGTGCCCCAAAAATTGATGGCATTGAGAAAGGTAATCAAGCCCCAGCATATGGCCATGAACGTATGTTCCGTGGATGGGTGGCGAACCGCAGATTGAATTTGAAAGACACAGAGCGCAAGGTTCAACAAAGGTAGCGAAATTCTGACCAAACGGGCTTGTGCATAAAATCGCATGGGGGCAGTTTATACCTCGGGGAAACGCTGAGCTTAAAAATTAAACCGCTCCCGCTCGCGGTGCCGTCTTTAAACCATGACTCTGCTGGTTCAGCAATACAAACTCCTGCAAAGTCTCCATTTGAGTAAGTTCGCTTTGCATGCAAACCGAAGTGAAGAGCTTGCTTTTTGCTCCCCTGCGGTGATCAAGGAGTACGCAAGGTGAAAAGGAGCCCTCTGCGTTGCAGGCGTAATCGCATCCGCCCGCGACGGGGCACTGTGTTGTCTGATTTCCGGATTGTTTGCGGATGGCGTGCGGATGGCGTGGTCGACGATCGGATTGTTCCCGAGATCCCCGTTTGCAAGGAGATACGCTCCAAGAAGAAGATTGGCTTGCGCCCGACGGCGAGGGTATCGTGATTCCAGCCACTCCGGGGGTTGCCCTGCGTCAGTAGAGGCCGCAAGAGTGGCGGACAATAAAACAATAGGCAGGGGGCAGTAAATTGATGGGCCGTGGCAGTAGCTTTATACGTGTTTCAAGGCTGATGGCCCTGTCGGCGATGATGTCCGTTTCAAAACCGTGGTCCGGTGTAACAAAGATTTTAGATCGCCCGGGGCATAGGCAGACACACTCAACGCTATGATGCCAACTTTGCAGGCAGCGTAAGCGACGTTTTCCATCCAAGCGAAGGCCTTATTCCGTCGACGAGACCGGCGGAGTTCCACTATCGATGAAGGTGTAGAACACAGCCACACGGCCGTCGCGTTCCTCCAGAACGTCCGTACCGGTATAGCGGAACGGTTGGCCAGGAAGTCCGCTCCCCCAACGGCACATCCCGACATTGTGCATCGTGTGAATATCGCCAACCACCGTGTAGCGGTACTCCGGGATGTGCTTACGAATTTCCGATGCCGCCTCATTGACCGCCGCAATGCCGACCAGGCGGCCACCCGGGTGTATCCATACGCAATCTTCTGTATAAGCCTTGCGCATCATGGCTTCTCGCTTCACTGGATCAAGCTCGATGAAGATCTCATCGAAGTTGTGGTGCATCAGTTCTGCAACTGTCATCTTCTCCCCCTTGTTTCTCTATGCCAGTGACGATCTTTCCTTTGAGCTTCCCGGCCATTCTTCCTCCTGGCATTTCTCTCAAAATACTTAGAAGGAACAGAGAATGGCTTGTACGAAACGGCTACCCATAGTATGAAAACGCTATGGGCGAGAGCCGCAAAAGGAGGACGACAGATGCAGGTTTCTGAGGGATCGGACACATTTGAGTTTCGTTCTCCGCACGGTATGAAGGCGGCGCACAGCAGACTTCGAACCTTCTCGGGCATAGCGGTTCGTCACCTGCAGCACTTCAACCACCCAGGCCGAGCCTGGCACGATTTGTCGGGTCCGCAAGACACGCTCACAGTTGTGCTGGCGGAGATAGGCGGCAGATGTGAGGCCCGCACAAATCTGCATGGTCCCGCTGCCCTGGAACGTCAACGGCCTAATCACATCAGCTTTGTCCCGGCAGAGATGAGGGTCTGGGGCTATACGGACAACATGGAGTCTGTACGCGAACTTCGCCTGAGCTTCGACAGGAAATCTTTGGGAGATTGGTTCGGCCCCGATCTGGACCCGGGCAGAGCAGGAAATCCTGAGCTGATGTTTCAGGACAGGAGAGCGGTCGAGTGCGCGCGACTCCTTGCTGCCGAATGTGACGCATCTGACCCGAGTACAAGATTGTACGGAGAAGGACTCACGATCGCCCTGCTGAGCGCCTGCTTTCAGGGGCGACCCCAAAAAGAGAACTCAGGACTATCGGTCTCACAACTCCGTCTCGTTCTCGACTTCATCCACGAGCATCTCGATTTATCCGTTTCTGTTTTCCAGCTTGCTCGTCTGGTCGACCTGTCATCCTCGCAATTTGCGAGGATGTTCAAGGCGTCTACAGGAGTATCCCCGCATCGCTATCAACTGAACACCAGGATCGGCAAAGCGCAGGAGCTACTGCTGACGAAAGGAGAGAGCCTTTCCATGGTGGCTGTGGCAACAGGTTTTGCAGATCAGAGCCACTTCACGCGGACGTTCAAGAGGGTCACTGGAGCTACACCACACGAGTGGCATCAGAATCGCACCCCCTAGAGGATGCGATATGAAACTTATGAGACAAGGGAGCGTTTCTCATACCATGCCGTGCTGATTACTCTGACAAGTCATCTTGTCGTTATTGACTTCCGACTTATACCTGCGGCGATGGAAGCCAGAAGACAGCTAGCTGGCGGGGGACAAGAACCTTAAACGCACTATTCAATTTTGAGTGAGGTTCGGATGAATTTCTTCCTGCTGCGGATGAAATCCAGAAAAGACTCTTGAATCTCTCCTTCGCGTTGTGGACACCACGCCATGACCAATTTGATGCCGCCCCCTGAATCCTCCTCCTTTTAGGATGGCTTAGGACCATTTGGGATGGTTTCGACCGTACGATGGTCGTGTGTTGGTCGTGACCCGACGCTACGATTCTGGAGCATTCAATAAATGAACCGCTCCGCAAAATGGATGGCCACTGAATAGGGCCCCACACTTAGCACTATGATGCCATCAGTGATGGAGGAGCGTCATGAAGACCCTGCGCATTTTCCATCTCGTGGACATGCACTGCCCACCTGCCTGTATGGGTCAATTGTGCTTCGGCTAAATAACCCTCACTCCGCTGTAGAGCTTCTTCAGCACGTTTGCGTTCGTCAAGATCGGTATTTGTTCCATACCACTTCGCGACTTTCCCCGATTGGTCGCGCAGAGGACTACCGCGAAAGAGAAACCAGCGAAATTCGCCGTCGAAGCGGCGGAAGCGGCTCCTCCACTTCGTACGGACTTGCAGATTTCAAAGCCTCCCGGAATGTTTCCAGAATTCGTGGAAGGTCGTCTGGATGAATCGCCAGCTCCCATCCCGATCCCAAAGCTTGCTTTGCAGATAAACCCGTATAGTCCAGCCATCGTTGATTGTGAAGCTCTGCTGACCCGTCTGGACGAGCGGACCACGCCAACGTAGGGATCGTGTCGACGACAAGGCGAATGTCCTGTATATCTCCCGGTTCTTCGACGCCATGGCGCAAGGATGCCATGCGCGGATTATAGAGGGATATCACGGAATTCGGCCCGTCTGACTACGGGTTTTCCCAATATCGTGAACGGCCAAAGAATCAACTCTTCGAGGTCGATAAAGATCTTTGATCCTGTGACTGGAGAAGAACTCGCAAGCGTGAGCGACACCCAGAAAGATGGTCACAGACGCAAGTTGACGATCGCAAAGTCGCACATCCTCAGCACGGCGAAGGAGGACAGTTTTCCTCTTTATGCTCCGACAATGTGATCGTCGAACAGGTGGCCAATTTGCACGGTAAAAACATCACAGGTTCTCCCATCACTGGTTATTCGACTACGCGGTCAGCCGATTGGTGCTAGGTTCTGACTTCGGGCGATTTTTGGAAGCGATCGCTCGCGAACGAGATCTGTCTCTATTCTTGAGGCGAAGTATCGGCCTCTTTTTTCAAAGAAGCTTGGCTCAAGGAGCGTCACACCTTTAGGTCGGATCTCATGCTATTCAGTTCGGACGAAGACGCGCCGGCGATCGTAAAGATCATTGGTCCAGCGGTTATCCCCGAGTTGGCGACATCCGAAGAAGATGCTCTAAGCTATTTATTTTCAACACATACGTTCTCTTAGCGTACTCTGCGATCCGTTTTCTGAAGCGACCCCACTCTTCAGCTCTTCTAAAGCTAATAATCTCCTCTTCGTCAGACTCAGAGTGAATACCGTCGATTCTTGAATGGATTCCTCTAGGCAGACGCTACCCCCGTGTTCTTCAGCGATTCGACGAGCCAGGGTGAGCCCCAGGCCTGTTCCGTTGGGTTTTCCTGCGGTCACGAACGGATCGAACAACGTCCTCCGGACAGAGGCAGGTATACCGGGACCATTATCCAGAATTGTGATGTAGATCCGTTCATCGCCTTCCGTAAGATGGACCTGCACCTCTGGCACGTCAGTTGAGCGTGTCGCAGCCTGGCAGGCATTGAGCAGCAAGTTATATATGGCACTTTCAAGATTCCGCGCATCGATGTCTGCCTCCACTGGCGATAACCTGCCGACTGTGATGGGCACGTTCCGCCCTTCTGGATGGAACTTCACTGCCGCAACAGCTCTCTCAACGATCAGGGAAACGCGCTCATGGACAACCGGGTTTTTCCGTCCGCTACTACCGAAGTGCAGTAGTGAATCAAGGCGTTCCGTCATCGCGAGCACTGCTTTTTGAATTTCGAGCACCAGATCTGCCTTCTCACTCGCACACAGATCGCGTCGCTCGAGGAACTCGGCATTCGCATAGATTGCGGAGAGCGAGTGACGCATATCGTGGGATATCGAGCACACCATGCTGCCGATTACCGACATCCTCTCTGCCTCTGTCAGTTGGCCTTTTGCACGCGGCTGCGGCTCGTTTCGCAGAGCCAGACCTACGCCCTTATCAAACATGAGGATATTACCGCGGTCTGAAATTTCTGTTTCCCTACGGTATGCTCTCACTGTTCCTCCTTCTGATCCCTGATCTGGTCGCTCGCGGCAAGTTGCCTTGAAGCAATCAGTGATAGTGAAGACTGGTCCTTTGCTTGCGGCTCTCGTTTTCATGCAGCGATGCAGCCATTGTTTGTCCCTGATGGACCGCGCTCGGAATTACGCAACGATTCTTGATCACTGTGGGCTGGAGTGCGCGGCGAGGTAAATTCAATAACGGTCAATTTTGAGTCAATTGATAGATCAATGGGGATCCGTCAAGCGGCAATCTATTGATTCGAAGGCTGTTATTGACGATGATAAAATGACCGCATTCTGTGGCAAACTGAGCCCTTTGGGGCCGGACTAGTTGAAATCCTGGGACCCCAATACATGAAAGCTAATCAACGGGCCAGTTTGAGACTCGGAGCGTTCGAACTAGATTTGAAGTCCGGAGAGCTGCGCCCGCTCGAACCTGGACCTGAACGTCGAACAATCATCCTTCAGGAGCAGCCGTTTCGCGTACTGCAAATGCTGATCGAGCGGGCCGGGGAAATCGCTACTCGCGAGGATCTCAAAAAGAAACTCTGGCCGAACGACACCATTGTCGATTTTGACCACAGTATTAATGTGGCAATCGGAACCCTCCGCCGAGTGCTCGGCGACTCAGCTGCCCAGCCCATTTACATCGAGACCGTGGCAAGACGGGGCTACCGGCTCTTGGTCCCGACGAGTCGGGTGGAAGCCGCCGCCGACCAACCGCAGTCTGAGTCCAAAGACCCTTCGGCTGTCAAAGGATCGCAAACGGAGCAACTGGCTGGCGCCCTCCTCGGCAAGAAGGTCTCGCACTACCGCGTGCTGGAGGTCATCGGTGGCGGTGGCATGGGAATGGTGTACAAGGCCGAAGACCTGAAACTGGGGCGCCGCGTGGCTCTCAAGTTTTTGCCCGAAGAGCTGGCCGAAGATCCCGTTTCTCTGCTTCGTTTCGAGCGGGAGGCGCAGACGGCATCTTCGCTGAACCACGCCAACATCTGCACCATCTTTGAGATCGAAGAATACGAAGGCAAGCCTTTCATCGTCATGGAATTGCTGGACGGCCAGACGTTGCGGGACCGCCTGCTCGCTCTCGGTCCCGAAACGCTGCCCGAGGATGATTTGGTGGATATTGCAATTCAGATCTGTGACGGCCTCGAAGCTGCCCACACCCATGGGATTATCCATCGTGATATCAAGCCCGCCAACATTTTCCTTACGAAGTCTGGGCCGGTAAAGATACTGGACTTCGGGCTTGCCAAGTTGATCGAGGTCGAGGAAGCGGTCGAACACGAGCCGGAACGGACACCCTTCTCCACCGATTCCACAACAGAGTCGCGGGCCGCGGAAGCCAGGATCAACCTCACCCGCACCGGCATGCACACAGGAACAGCCAGCTATATGTCCCCGGAGCAGTCTCGAAGAGAGAAACTAGACGCCCGCACCGACCTCTTCTCCTTCGGGGCTGTCCTCTATGAAATGGCGACCGGCCAGCGCGCCTTTGCAGGCGACGACGCAACGACTGTACGCGAGGCCGTCCTCCATCAGTTCCCAGTTCCCGTTCGCTTGCTCAACCCCCGGATTTCACAGCGCCTCGAAGCTGTCATTACCAAAGGGATTCAGAAAGACCGCGAGGACCGGTATCAATCCGCAGCCGATATGCGGGCGGATCTGGAGCGCGTAAGCGGCGTAGCGCAATCGCGTTTTCGTCCTGGCCGCAAATCGCTGGCACTTGCCACGCTGCTTCTCATCGCTTGCGCAGGCGGAAGCTATTGGCACTACCGCAATCGAGAGAAGCTCTCCGCGAACGACACCATCGTCCTTGTTGACGTGACAAATCAAACCAGCGATCCAGTGCTAGATGATGCTATTAACTTCGCCCTGCGGATCGAACTGGCGCAGACACCTTTTCTTCGAGTTCTCGATGAAGAAAAAGTCCGGGGATACATGAAGGAGTTGAACCAGCCAATCGACGGGGGGATTACGCTCAACATCGCTCGCCAGGTCTGCGCCAAAACCAGCAGCAAAGCGATGGTTACCAGTTCGATCGCCGACAATGGGAACGGCTATCGAATCATGATGAAAGCGATCGACTGTGCGAACGGCAAGACGGTCGCTCAGTCCGCGCAAAACGTCACTTACAGGAAGAACCTCGTGCACGAACTCGGCGTCGCGGGCTCCGAGCTTCGCGGTGAGATGGGCGAACCCGCGTCTTCAGTGAAGAAGTACAACCAGCCGCTGGAGGAAGTAACGTCATCCTCACCCGAAGCTATCCAACTCCTCGCCCAGGGTTTCCGTCAGCAACTGTCCAACGCCCCCACTCCAGCCCTCGCTATCTCTTTACTCTCTTTCTATAAGCGCGCTGTCGACCTCGATCCCTCCTTCGCTCTGGCATGGGCAAGTCTCGGAAACATATACCAGCTGCGAGCGCAGTTCAACCTGCGCATGGAAGCGGAAGCAAAGGCCTATGAACTGCGTAACCGGTTGATCCCACAGCTCCGGTATCTTATCGTCACTCTGTATCTTCAGACTGGCGGAGATCTGGAGAAAGCATACCCTGTCTATGAAGAATGGGTGCGAAATTTTCCTCTGGATGGGGTGGCCCACCATAACTTTGGCGACGCTCTGGTATACCTCGGACAGTTCGACCGTGCAGCGGATGAATATCGGGAGGCGCTCCGTCTCTCTCCAACAATGACGAGCTACGACCGCTTGATGTACTCAACCTTGTTTGCGGGCCGGTTGGCCGAGGCAAAGGCGGTCTTCGAGGAGGCGCAATCTCATAAGCTGGATTCAATTGAGATGCACTTCAATGCCCAGTTGCTGGCTTTTCTACAGCACGACGAAACGGGTATGCAGACACAACTGGCCTGGGCCAGGGGCAATTCAGAAGCTGAGGCAGCCATCCTACAGGGCATCGGGATAGAGAAGGCCTATCACGGTCAGTTCAGGGAATCGCAGATGATTTTGCACAAGGCAGAAGAACGCATTCAAAATATGGCCGAACGGGTAAAAGGCTCCTCTTATTATCTTGATGTTGCCAGGCAGGAGGCCGAGAGCGGCAGCCTCGGGGACGCACAGCATCTTCTATCGAGTTTGAGAGAGGGAGATCCCAGACTCGGCCTGTTTTCAGAGGACTTTGCCTTACTGGATGCTCGGGCTGGATATGTGGAGCAGGCGCAGAAGATCGCCTTTTCGATCAACCGCAATCGACCGATGGACACGCTGGTACAGAACTACACACTCCCGGCGATTTATGCTGCAATCAAACTTCGCCAAAATGATCCTGCAGGGGCAATCACTATTTTGCAGCCGGCTCTACGGTACGATCTAGCCTACCCTCCATCAGGTTTCAACAGCCTTTATCCTGCTTACCTTCGCGGACTCGCCTACCTGCGAATGGGCGACGGACGTCTGGCTGCTCTGGAGTTCCAGAAGCTCATCGATCATCCTGCCATCGTCGGAAGAAACGACATTGGAGCACTGTCCTATTTGCAACTGGGACGTGCACAAACGATGACCGGCGATAAGGCAGCCGCGCGAAATTCCTACACAACCTTCCTTACGCTTTGGAAGGATGCGGATTCAGATATCCCAGCCGTCAAGCAAGCCAAAGCGGAGTATGCAAAGCTTCAATGATCTTCCAACGGCCTCTCTTGCTGTCTATCAACAAGAATGCTGTTCAGCGGCGCAAGCATCCGGCGCGCAACGAACGATACGGCTTCCCCATAAGAGGAGGCACGCTCCAGCACCTGGGTTCTGGTCAAGTCTTCTATGAAGGACCCAACGATGTGCATACGGTGGCTCGCAATGCGAGCAAAACGAAACCTGCCAAATTTGTCGTATTCCTCGTGAAGGATGAAAGTGCCCCCCTCGTGATCCCAGCTCAATGACGACGCTGGAGTAGGTTCTCATTTCAAGGAAACTCGATAACCGGCAACGAGAAACTCGGCTACGCCAAATCGATCATGGACTACATCGGCCGCTACCTCGAGCTGCGCTATCTGTCGGGAACGCAGTTCGATCTCTTCCATCAGCAAGCACAGGCTACTGCGTCAGACACTGACGTTCCGCCCGTGGAGGAACCTGCGTCCGTCACAACGGGACCGCGTTCTCTCTATGCCTTGGGGGAAGCGCCTCTTTGCAGTGATTGTGGCTCCCTGATGATCGAGAGCGGGAGCCATTGTTTCAAATGCCCTGAGTGCGGCAATGCGGGCGGATGCAGCTAGTGCAAGCCGGGCACACAATGAACCCTCATGTGTGTCCGGCTTTTTCACTCCCTTGGAGTACCAGCCTTATGAGGACGATGAGCATTTCCCTTCACAGCAACAAGAAGCGCTTGCAGCCGCTGTATTGAAAGAGAAGACCCGGCTCACAGCCGTGCTTTAGGGAGGACACTTTGCGAGACACACAGATCGCCACGATCTCACCATCCCGCCGCGGTACACGAGGCCCCCGCATGAAATTCCTGCGAGGGCTCGTGTTCTTTCCAATGCTTTGGCTGCGCCGGCTTGTTCTCGGGATCATGCGAATACTTAGCGGGCTATTCGCCTTAGCCGGGTTCGTTGTGCTGGTTGTGTCCGCAGTCACCAGATACCACCTCTGGCTACTGGGTGCAGCCCTGCTCCTGCTGAGTTTCCTCAGCTTCATGGCAATGTACCTGTACGATTCCATCCTGATCAGCCTGAACCCGACTGCCCGAACCTTTTTCTTCTACCGAGTTGGAGGCGATTCAAATGCGCGATGATCAAGTTGCCATGTCAGCAGGAGTCCAAGTCTGCTTTAGTGTGCGATTAGCCCTTGATTGTCAGATCTGAGCCCAAGTTTAGAAAGAGAGCTGCTACGCAGTGGGTATACCTTGACCTTCTACGTCTGGCAAGGTATATGTAGAAGCCATAGGCATGAAG
>Ga0206817_1111_pt1 | contig 26142 bp, 20 predicted proteins | sample Alteio_BWOrgCont_89_FD_152873 | JGI IMG/M metagenome (GOLD analysis project Ga0206817, IMG submission 152873) | Enriched cells from forest soil in Barre Woods Harvard Forest LTER site, Petersham, Massachusetts, United States -... | ecosystem: Environmental > Terrestrial > Soil > Temperate forest >...
TCAATATGTTGAAAGAGACGATATAGAATTGAGTGATCAAGAAAGAGTGATAGCTGATTATTTTTTAAACGGTGCACAAGCCTATCTAAAAGTGAAAGAGCGTCTTCAGTCAATGTTAAATGCCAGCATCGATAATCTTCGTTCTCCTGATATTGTCCCGGGTCAATTTAGAATTATGAACAGTATCATTTTTGTTTACATTAAAGATGGAGACGGCAAGATCGGTAATGCTGCCATTTTAAAGTTTTTGCAAGAAGACCATCCTGATCTATTGCAAGGTTTGTCCGCCGTTGTATCGACATCACCGGTACGAGAAGGTTCTTTAGACAGGACTATCAAGGTTAGGTCATTTATTAATAGCGATGGATCATTTTTTAATCTTTCACGCGGCATTTGGGACCAATTTGCCGCTATAGGATATGGCAAGCCGGGTGGAAGGGCATTAGCAGGTTCATTTGGCAAAGAGCCCTTTCATGCGTTAACACCGACAGATATCGAAAAAATAGTAAAAACCATTGATGTTATTGTAAATCATCGAGCAGCTGAAGTGAATCGTGCCATGATAATAGAAAAAACTGAGAAGGATGCAGCGATGAACGGTGGTATCGATTTTAATTCTGCCAATTTAAATTTACTCATCAAACGGGATAGTCAAGGAATGCCCCTGCCAACATCCCTGCAAGATCTAGCCCAATTAAGCCGGATTAGAGGTTTTAAGCCGAAGATCCTTTCTATCCAGCCTGCGGCCAACCTGCCTGTTTTAAAAGAACTTCAGCAAAAATTACAGCTTTAGTTAATATAAGAAAACGTTTCCTTAAAATATGGCGTAGGCCCTTGATATGCCTATTTTTATGGTGCATACTTTGTATGGAGAATGCGAGGTATGTATGACCCCATATGTCAAAAACCTATTCAAGCCTTTTTCTATTTTTCTTTTATTTGCTTTTGCTTTAACATCACTTCAAAGCCCATCATTAGCCCAAGTAGACAATGCTCAGTTAGCACCTTGGGCCAATACATCGCCATAAGTATCTAAGAATCTTAGGTCTCCTGCCTTTGTAATTAAATAATTAGCCAATAGAATATCCGCGTCAGAGTGGTCCATAATGGCAAATGAACCTTGCAACTCTTTAATCTTTTTGCTGCCATAAGGCTTGCGGTGCAACCATTTTAAATAATCCAGCAAAATAGGTGTAGTGCTAGTGGTAGCAAGCGCGGGGTAATCATAATGATGATCCAAATGAAAAATGTTTCCCTCTCTACGATCAAACGATGAAAAAAGAATCTCCTGCTGTGACGGTGTTAAGCGACGGGGTGTGTCCCTTATTTGACTATCTGTATCTTCCGTGACGATATTGTTTGCAGCAAGAGATGGAATCTGACTTGTATTAAAATCCATGATGCGTACAAGACGATGCTTGACTTGCGGCAAGTGCTCTAAAAGTTGGCTGATAAGCTCATCTGGATTGGGAACGGCACTTCTATTTAAATAGAGATAATTACCGTTTAACTGAATTCCTGCTTGAGGGAAGATCTCTCGTAATCTTCGTTGGATTTCCTCTGGGTCCAACTCATTCATGATTTGAAATAGATCTTGCAGCTTTGGATTTGTGTTCATGGCTGCATCTATGCCAATCCGTTGCGGTTTCTGTTTGGGCTTGGCGTGGAGATTGGCTCTGGGTTTTCTATGACTCATCAATAAAAAATCAGTTAAGGTTTTTTGTTCACGGTCTCGATTACGGATAACATGACGATCTTTTGAATTTTTGATGCTCTCACTAAAAAGTCCTATCCCATCAATGACATATTGGGGAATTTTATTCGATGCAAAGGCTGAATAAATTTTCTCATGGCCGCGCCCATCATTGCCATATATCGCCAGTGTCCAATTTTTCGTATCAATCGAGTAACGGATACCGCCATGTTGGTAGGCAATATCCCCTGTTTCATATTGCCAGGCCTGCGTATCTTCATAAACTTGGGATGTTCCATAAGCCGGAAGCAAGGCCAGCGCCGCCGCAGCAATCCCTGACGTCTTCATGGCAAAATCAAAGTTAAAATGGACTTTAAAAACATACGAACCCACCGGGCCCATTTCAGTACCAACATAGCCAGTGTGAACTTCATCAAAAACAGTGATACACGAGACCACATTGGGTAATAAGACATAGTCCTTATCTTTTGTCAATTCAGACAGTAGGGTCTCTATTTGATGTAAAAGTTGGTTTTTAATTTTGGTTCTTTCATTCTCCCCGGTCAATGAATTGAATTCAATGCTGGATGTCCCTTCAAACTCTTTTTTAAGCTTCTCTTGGACACTTTTTGATACTTTCTTTCTTATAAAAGTTCTTACAGACTCTAATTCTGTATCCGTAAGCGCAGTTGAAAAATGATTGCTTAATGCTTGATAAATTTCATACATTGTTTTAAACCTCGAATCACCTCCGATTTGGGCATACTTAGCGAGCGAATATCTCCATTGATGGACCTCTCTTGCAGCAAATATCTTTTTGGCCTCCTCCCAATCTCCCCTATCCAACGCCTTACGCACATCAGATAACTGCCTCTTTGGAACCTGACCGCTGAATACACGAAAGGTCCAATCATCCACCCCTTCAGGTTTTCTATTAAACTCACCCAAAAGTAACTTAGCCCAGAATATGGCCTCTTTCATATCAGTAGCATTGCTTTTCATGGCTTGATCTACGGGAATTAATACAACGGAAGTTGAAACTATCCTTGGGACAGTTTGTGCCGGGTTTAAAAACCCTTGCCAAAGTCTTTTTCCCTCAGGTGTGGGCTCACCCACCATGGCTAAACTAGATTCGTTAAAACCCACCACCCCACCTGAAAAATATTTTCTAGGGATGATTTGCTGACTTATGGTGTCTACATCTTCTTTAATATAGTTAAATACGCCCTTTTTATAGGCTTTTAAATATTGCTGATAAATTTTTTCTTTTTGAGCATTCGAATCTTTCAGATCAACTCCTAAAACTTTATCCTTGTCGGCATAGATCTGTCCTAAAATACTTTGCCTTAATGCTCTCTTAAAATAAGTCGCCATCAACATCGCGCTATAGGCTTGGCGCAAAGGTGCAAAGTTTTTTCCTTCATTAACCTCTTTTTCTAATAACGGGATAACAATTTTACGAATCACCTGTGAGCCAATGGTAGGAGTACTATCGGGAATGACAGAATTGGAAATCGCGGTATGCTTAGTCAAAGACAGATAATCTTCTTCTAACATCACCTTCAGATGGCTTTCCATTAAAAGGGCTGTGCCATTTTTCTCATAGATAACCGCTTTATCAGGAACGATCCATACCTTATTGTAGGTATTGACCGGCACATTGGTGGTGCCAAATTCTTTGGCAGCTTGATGATAAACCTGGGCCCAAAATTCCTTACCAATCCGACCTTCAGGATAAATGGTCGAAGCCGTAATTTGCTTTAAGATGTAATCTTCAGCCAACAGATCACGGCCCATGGCCGTCTTACTAAAATCATTGGGGATAATTCTATTCTGCTCATAGGGGGATAAATTAACCCACATATCATTATTGGGTACGGTTAAGGAAACCAAGAAATAGTTAATGAGTTTCTGAAATTCTTGTTTTCGTATTTCATCGCTCAAAGGCTTAGGGCCTTGGTCGATGATGAAATTGAGTTTAAAAGGATTTTTAGGATCAAGCTCGAGACCAACCATGCGGGCTGGTTCATTATAGGCACTTAAGGGGACCATCGCACCGGCTTCAGGCAAAAAAGGCATGTCCCCTTGGGACATTTGAGCAAAACCCGGAGGAGCAACGGCCGTGGCAAGAAATGCCGTTAATATGGTAGAAAATATTATTTTTTGCATGAACGTTCAAGTATGTCATATATTTATAGAGTAAGCAAGTTGGTTAAATTTGCATGATTGGCTATTTTGGGTATAATGGAACACTTATGAAAATTGGAAAAGTCGACATCGAAAAACCTCTCTGCTTAGCTCCCATGGAAGATGTCACGGAGCTGCCTTTTCGCTTGATTTGTAAGCGTCTGGGGGCGGATATTGTGTATACGGAATTCACCTCTTCTGAAGGTATCATTCGGAATATTCCTCGGATTATGGAAAAAATCCAAATTGCTGAGGAAGAACGCCCTGTGTCCATCCAAATCTTTGGCGGACGGCCTGAGGCCATGGCTGGTGCTGCTGAAGTCATTGAAAAATTAAACCCTGATTTTATTGATGTTAATTGCGGCTGCTGGGTGAAAAACCATGTGGCGCGTAATGAAGGCGCTGGGCTTTTGCGGGACCTTCCCCTCTTTGAACAAATTGTTAAAGCCACGGTCAAAGGTACCAAATTACCGGTCACGGTCAAAACCCGATTGGGTTGGGATGAGCAAAGCATTGTGATCACGGACGTGGCTAAAATGGTTGAGGCTGCTGGTGCTAAAGCCTTGACCTTACACTGCCGCACCCGTTCCCAAGCGCATAGCGGTTTTGCTGATTGGTCGTGGCTGGAAAAAATTAAAAAAGTGATCACTATTCCGCTGATCGGCAACGGAGATATCACCTGCCCTGAAGATGCCAAGGCTATGCTGGAAACCGGCTGTGATGGCGTGATGATCGGCCGGGGCGCCATTGCTAATCCTTGGATTTTTAAACAAACTAAATATTTTTTACAGCATGGCGAACATATGCCGGAGCCCAGCATTGAAGAAAAAATCCAAGTGTGCCTTGAACATTTGAAATTAAACGTTGAACATAAGGGTGAAAAATACGGAGTGCAGACCTTCCGCAAACATTATGTGGGATATCTAAAGGGCTTACCTAATATTACCCCTGTGCGCAGTGAATTGATGCAGTGCACTACCCTTCAAGCAGTGACTGAACGCCTACACAAATATTTAAGCGAAGGAATTTATGAGAAAATTTGATGTGATAACCATTGGCTCCGGCGGTGGTGCTAAAATTTCATCCCCTGCTGCCTCCATGGGCCTTAAGGTAGCGGTGATTGAAAAAGACCGTCTTGGTGGAACCTGTTTAAATCGCGGATGCATCCCCTCCAAGATGCTCATTCATCCCGCGGATGTGGCCATTGAAATCAAGGAGGCGCATCGCTTTGACATTCACAATGATCCTAAATTCACCGTTGATTTTGCCAAGCTCATCGACCGCATTTCAGCTACCGTGGATGGGGATTCTGATAAGATTGAAAAAAGCTATAGCAATCATCCCAATATCACTCTTTATAAAGGTGCTGCTAAATTCCTGGAGAATAATGTTATTGAAATCAATGGTGAACAAATCACCGCAGAAAAAATCTTTATTGCGGTTGGTACGCGACCGACCATCCCTAATATTCCAGGATTAGCTGGAACACCTTACATGACTTCAACGGAAGCTTTACGCCATACCACCTTGCCTTCGTCGATGATTATCATTGGCGGTGGGTATATCGCCTGTGAATTAGGCCATGCCTATGCCGCCTTAGGATGTAAAACCACCTTTTTAGTACGTTCGAAACTCTTGCGCCATGAAGATAATGAAGTAGCTGCGGAATTTGAAAAAACTTTTAGAAAATATCATGAACTGCATCTGGGCGCCCAACCCACCAAGGTTGAATATACCCATCACGGCTTTACGGTGCACTATACGCTTAACGGCAATAATTTTACGGTGAGCGCTGAAAGCTTGCTGATTGCCACTGGCATCAGCTCTAATGCTGATACGCTTGATTTAATCAATACCGATATTGAACTTTTGCCTGGAAATTTTATTAAGGTCAATGAGTTCCTGGAAACCTCAGTGCCAGGTATTTATAGCCTTGGTGATTGCATTGGCAAATATTTCTTTAGGCATAGTGTGAATTTTGAAGGTGATTATCTTTTTGACTATGTGTTTGGCGGCAAGCCTAAAACTCCGATCCATTATCCGCCAATGCCTCATGCCGTATTTACTCACCCTCAAGTTGCAGGTGTGGGTGCCACTGAAGAAGATTTAAAAACCAAAGGTGTTGATTATGTCGTCGGATTAAATCCTTACAAAAGCTCGGCCATGGGCATGGCCCTTTTATCTGATCACGGCTTTTGTAAAATCCTTATTGATCGAAAAAGCCGTAAAATCCTGGGCGGGCATATCATCGGGCCTGAGGCTTCAGACATGATCCACATGATCATCGCTTATATGAATATGAACGGCAGCTTGGATGATATGTTGCGCACCATCTATATTCATCCTGCCCTGCCGGAGATTGTCCGAAATAGTGCTCGGAAAGCAAAAACGGCTTTAGACAAAAACGTTGTCAGGGTATAATACAACTCATGCGCAACTCCGAACTTGCCATTTCCATTAAAGGATTGACCAAGTTTTACCAAGATTTCCAGGCCTTAAATAAAATCTCCTTTGATATCAAACGCGGAGATTTTTTTGGCTTTCTAGGGCCTAATGGCGCCGGCAAAACCACTACCATCAATGTATTGACCGGCCTTTCGAATTATCAAAGCGGTGATGTGCGGGTGTTTGGTTATGATGTGCGCTGTGAATATTTGCATAGCCGTCGATTGGTTGGACTCTGCGCCCAAGAATCAAATTTCGACCCTTTTTTATCCATTGAACAACTGTTGATTTATCAGGCCGAATATTTTGGGATTACCCCCTGGACGGCACGCAAACGCGCCAATGATTTATTGGAACGTTTTGGCCTGGCGGATAAACGCAAATGCAAACACCGGGCTCTTTCTGGGGGGATGAAAAAACGGCTTTTGCTCTGCCGGGCCTTGGTGCATGATCCAGAGGTTCTTATTTTAGATGAACCCTCCTCAGGCTGTGATCTGGAATTGAAATTTCTTATCTGGGATTATTTGCTGCAATTAAATAAAGAAGGTAAAACCATTTTCTTGACTACCCATTATATGGAAGAAGCAGAAAAACTTTGCAAGACCATTGGCATTATCAATCATGGTAAAATTGTACGCATCGGCGATAAAAAGCAAATCCTCCAAGATAAATCCTTACAGGATGTATTCTTAGAAATTACAGGACAAGAATAATGCTTCATTTAGTCACCAATCCCATCGGTGTCTGGGCCCTATCCAAACGTGAAATCCATCGCTTTTTTTCAACCGCCCATCAGACCATTTTTCCGCCACTAGTTACTTCCACCTTATTTATGTATATTTTTGGTGTAGCCATCGGCAACCGGGTGGATTTTTCTGCCACCGGTTTGACCTATTTGCATTTTATTGTGCCGGGTTTGATGGCCATGCATTTGATCACCAGCTCCTATGAAAACACCTCATCGTCGCTATTTATAGGCCGTTGGCATAATCATATCCAAGAAATATTATTGGCGCCACTTTCGTATATCGAAATGGTTTTAGGATTATTAGCGGGAGGTGTAGCCCGCGGCATGCTGGTGTGCATGGGCGTGTGGCTGGTCTCCTTACTATTTTCGCCAAGCCTCATTGCTCATCCTATTGCCCTACTTTATTTCATGCTGATGATTTCAGTAATCTTTTCCTGTAGCGGAATGATGGGTGCTTTATGGGCAGAAGATTTTGGGATGTTGTCTATGTGGAATACCTATGTGATTATTCCTCTGTGTCTTCTTGGTGGAGTGTTCTATCCTTTATTTATGCTGCCGCCAGCCTTGCAAATTGTCTTGCACTTTAATCCTATGTATTATCTAGTTTCCGGGATTCGTTATAGTATGACCAATGTTACCGATACACCCGTGCTCACCTGTGCCCTGGTTGCTTTTGGCATGGCTGCGGCTATTTTTTCAGCAACCGTGTATCTTTTCAGGATTGGCTACAAATTAAGGACATAAAATTAGGGACGGTTCCGAATTAAAATTAATTCGGAACCGTCCCTAATTTTAGAACCAGGACTGGGCTTTTTTGGCAATAGCGTCAAGCACAACGCTGGCATCATGGCCGCCATTCATATAGCCAACCCGCACTTCAATCTTGGTGGTATTATCATCCACCGGTCGTAAATCAACCCAGACTTGCCGGCCATTAACATCCTTGGCGAGCAATTGAATGACATCAGGAGCTTCGGTTTCTTTGTACACGGAAATATTCATATCAGCCAACGCTGATTTAGCAGCCTTGCTTGCCTTATGAACTGGCACATTAACAACTTGCATCACCTTATCAGACATCCATTTGGCCGTACCAGCCCCAGCTGCACCGGCTGCTAAAAAGATACACCCGCTAAAATTAGCTACAGATAATGACAAAAACAAGACCACGAGTAGATTTCTAAACATGCTTTTCTCCTTTAACTGTTATGGCCAAGGCATGAATGAAAGATTTAACCGGCTCCAGAACCTTATAAACCATGCGATGGCTTTCTAATAATTTCTTGCCTTCAAAAGCTTTAGACTTAATAGTCACCTTAAAATGACCACCTTGTTTAGCACCAGCGTGCCCGATATGCTGGTGGCTTTCGTCGAGAACTTCCAATAAGTCAGGCTTAAAAGCCTCAGTCAATAGATTTTCAATCTTTGCTTTAATCATGCAATAGTATTATACTATAGAACTATGAAACTTACAGTCAATCAGCATTTCTCTCAATCCATCTGCGTTCCTTGCATTCAGCGTCAACAGGCTCAGACCAATCAATGGCTGTTGTCCCATGAAAAGGAATATACGCCATTTTATACATCGGTAGATATTCGTGATGCCGGATTTAAAATTGCCGTTGTTGATACCAACCTGTTTCCTGCTGGATTTAATAATCTCTGCGAACATGGGCTAGCTGATGCGGAAGGCTTCATCAAAAAAGCTATTCTTTCTAGAGTACCAACCGCCAAAAACATTTTAATCGTGGCTGAAGAACATACCCGTAACACCTGGTATTTGGAAAATATACGTATCCTCCAAGAAATTATCACCAAAGCAGGCTTTACCGTCACCATTGCTACTTTCTTTATTAACGAGCCTTCTTTTTGCGAGCAGGCGGCCCATGCCATGGAATTAGAAACTGCCACGGGTAAAACAGTGAAAGTCCATTGTATTAAACGCATGCTCTCTAAGATCAAATCCAACGAAACCAGCTTTGATATGATCATCATGAACAATGATCTATCGGCTGGCATTCCAGAACAATTAAAAGATATCAATATCCCCACCTTCCCTTCTATTCATGCAGGATGGCATGCGAGGCTTAAATCTGAACATTTTAAAAGAGCTAATGCTTTAGTTAAAGAATTCGCCTCTATTGTTGGAATTGACCCTTGGCAATTTTCCTGTCTTTTTGAGGTGGTCAATGAAGTAGATATCAACAAGGAAGCTGATCAACAACGATTATACCAAGCTGGGATTAAACTTTTTGAGGAGATCAAACAGAAATATAAAGAACACCAAGTGGATAGCAAACCCTTTATCTTTATTAAATCTGATTCTGGAACCTATGGCATGGGTGTTATCCCCATCGAAGATCCAGCTCAGCTGTTAGAATTAAATCGTAAGAAACGTAATGATCTGGTGCGTGGCAAGGATGATCAAACCATCACCCATTTTCTCTTACAAGAAGGCGTGCCTACCATCCATCGTATTGAGGAACATCCTTGCGAAGTGTGCTTATACCAAATCGATAATAATTTCGTCGGTGGATTTTACCGATATCATCAAACCAAAGGCTCGCGCGAAAGTCTAAACTCGCCTGGAGGCATGGTTTTTCAAAAGATGTGCCCGCATTTGGATAAATACGGCAAGGATTGTGGCATTGAACACAACATGAACATTTTTGATATCTATCGCATCTTAGGCCGTATTGCGGGTGCAGCCGCAGGCCAAGAGATCAAAGCCTTGGAGAGCAAAATATGAAATTTCTCTTTTTAATGGATCCTTTAGAAACTGTGAAATTCGAGAAAGACACCACCTTTATCCTCATGGTGGGTGCCCAGGCCCGTGGCCATGAAATTTATTATTTGCCCGAGGATGGTATCAGCCTCATTGAAGGTAAGCTTTATTTTCACACCATCAAGGTCATCCCTCAACTCATTGAGCATATGCCTTTTAAAGAAGTGGCCTCGGCTCATCTAAGCCAAGATGATATTGATGCCCTTTTTATCCGCACTGATCCGCCTTTTGATGAAAAATATCTCATCAATAGCTGGCTGCTCGATCATTTACCTAAACGTGTGGCGGTGATCAACAGCGCATCAGGGATTAGGACAGTTAATGAAAAAATTTGGGCCGGTCAATTTAAAAAAATTACTCCACCCACCATAGTCTCCGCCGACAAACGGGATTTGCTTGAATTTATTGCCAAGCACAAAGACGTGATTGCCAAACCGACTGACGCCTTTGGCGGCCAAGGGGTTTTTCATATTCAGAAGAAATGCAACAATACCAATGTGATCTTAGAGATGTTGACGAAAGATTTTGAAAAAGCCATTGTGGTACAAAAATATATTCCTGAATCTAAAAATGGTGATAAACGTATTCTCCTACTCAATGGTAATATCCTAGGCGCTGTGCTGCGGGTGCATGGTGAAGGCGAACACCGTAATAATTTCTACGCAGGTGGAAAACCCAAAGCTACCACGGTTACGGCCAATGATAAAAAAATCGTCGCCACTTTAAAGCCTTATCTGCAAAAACTTGGTCTTTATTTGGTGGGTATTGATATCTTGGGTGATTATTTAATTGAGGTAAATGTCACATCGCCTACTTGCATGCAGGAAATGAACCGCATTTATAATCTTCAGCTCCAAGAAAAAGTCATTGCATTTGTGGAAAAATTGGTAAAATAAGCGCCGTGCAAATCCTGACCTTATACCATTTTATGAGCTGTCCGTATTGCAAACGGGTGCGGGATTATCTTTCTAAGGAAGGTATTTCAGTCCCGATGAAAGACATCGTCGAAAACCCGGCCTACCGTGAGGAGTTGATTAAAATCGGCGGTAAAGCCCAAGTGCCCTGCCTGGTCATCGATGGCAAGGCACTGTATGAATCATTAGATATTATTGAATGGTTTAAGAGGAATTTAAAGGAATGACCACAGACCAAATCAAACAACGCATTGAAACGGCCATCCCAGGAAGCAACGCCTATGTGCTTGATCCGATGAATGATGGGGCGCATCTGCAGGCCTTTGTGATCTCTCCTGCTTTTGAAGGCCTGCCCGTCTTCAAACAACAGCGCATGGTCATGGATGCGATCAAAGATATTTTTCAAATCGTGCACGCTTTAGGTCTTAAAACCTTTACGCCTGCTAAATGGGAAGAGACAAAAGTTCAATACGGTTTTTAACCCCCACACCTCCCGGGGGTGTGGCGGTAACAATGGAGAAGATATGTTAACTGATCAATTGCGTCAAGAAATCGAAACTGATATCAAAAATAACAAGGTAGTGATCTTCATGAAGGGCACTCAAAACCAGCCCCAGTGCGGTTTTTCTGCCCGTACCGTCCAAACCCTGCTTTCCTACGGCGTTCCGGTCAAAGACCACAATGTATTGGCTTCTGAAGAGCTTCGCCAAGGCATCAAGGAATTCACTAATTGGCCAACTATTCCCCAAGTATTCATCAAAGGTGAATTTGTCGGCGGTGCTGATATCATCGCAGAAATGCATGAAAACGGCGAATTAGCTGAATTGTTGAAATAAACTTAAGAAAAATAAAGACCTCCACCATTAAAAAGTAGTGACAGGCACGACTTTTAAAGAAAAGTTGTGCCTGTCACGACTTTTATGCTAATATATGCGCTTTACTAAATAGAGGAAATATGACTAAAGAAAATACTAAACAGACGAAGAAACCTTTGAATGGCGCTGAGGCCCTGATCAAATGCCTAGAAAATTTTGGCGTGGAATATATATGGGGTCTTTCAGGTGGTGCCGCAATCCCTATTTTTGATGCCCTGGTTGGTTCAAAAATCAAATTAATCCTAACCCGCCATGAGCAAGGTGCTACCCACATGGCTGACGGCTATGCCCGTGTGACTGGCCGTCCTGGTGTGGTGCTGGTGACCTCTGGTCCTGGTGCCACCAATACTGTCACCGGTATTTTGACGGCCATGATGGACTCAGTGCCCATGATCGTCTTAACCGGACAGACGATTACCTCTATGCTCGGCAAAGACGCTTTCCAAGAAGCTGATATTTCAGGCATCACCATGCCGGTGGTCAAACACAGCTACTTAGTTAAAAATACCAATGATATCCCTCGTATTGTTAAAGAAGCCTGGCATATCTGCCAGACCGGACGTCCTGGGCCCGTATTAATTGATTTACCCAAAGACATTACCTCAGCGGCGATGACTGACACCAATCTTAATCCTGAAATGGATATTCCTGGATACAAGAAAGATGTCCCGTCACCTCATAAAGCTGATATCGTGAAGATGGCCAAATTGTTCAAAGGTTCAAAGAAACCTTTATTGCTGGTTGGTCATGGTGCGGTTATTTCCAAAGCTGGTGCAGCCATTAAAAAATTGGCTGAAAAAATTGGCGCCCCCGTCACCAATACTCTTTTAGGCAAAGGTGAATTTCCTGAAACCCATTCCCTGTCTTTAGGGATGTTGGGCATGCACGGGACAGCCTATGCGAATAAAGCTTTGATCAACTGCGATTTGATTTTATCCATTGGCTCCCGTTGGGATGACCGCATCAATGGTAATAATAATGAATTCTGCGTGAATGCTAAAAAGCTTCATATCGATGTTGATTTCTCTGAAATTAATAAAATTGTTAAGCCTGATGCCTGGGTGGTTGGTGAGGCCCGTGAAGTGGTGGAAGAATTAATCAAGTTGGTTGAACCTTTAGACACTGCTGATTGGCTTAAGGAATTGGAATATTATAAAAAACAATTCCCCCTGAAATACGGCAAAACCAATGGCTTAACGGCCCAAGAAGTTATTGATACCTGCTATAAGGTGACTAAGGGCAAAGCGATTGTCAGTACCGACGTCGGGCAACATCAAATGTGGGCTGCCCAATTCTATTTATCTGACAAAGGTAATTACTGGCTCTCCTCTGGCGGGGCTGGGACCATGGGTTATGGTTTTCCTGCAGCCATCGGCGCTCAATTTGCTGACCGTAAAGCTTTAGTGGTGGCTATTGTCGGTGACGGCGGTTTTCAAATGACTGCCTATGAATTATCAACCATATTTATTCATAAATTACCGGTGAAAATCTTGATCATTGATAATAAATATTTAGGCATGGTGCGTCAGTGGCAGGAGCTTTTCTTTGATAACCGCCTCTCTGGGGTGGATTTGGAAGGTAACCCTGACTTTGTGAAATTAGCGGAAGCCTATGGCGTTAAGGGCTTTCATATCGCCGCCAGTGCTAACTGCCAATCCGTGATGAAGCAGGCCATGGAATACAAAGGCCCGTGCCTTATCCATGCTGAAGTCATCAAGGAAGATAATGTGTTCCCGATGATCCCAGCAGGTAAATCAGCCTTTCATATGATCATTGAAAAACCAACCGGCAAGATGGAAAAACCGACAGGATCGACCTAATATGGATAAGCTTCCCTTACATACCATCAGTGTTTTAGTGGCGAATAAACCCGGGGTGCTAGTGCGTATTGCACTGGTTTTTGCCCGTCGTGGTTATAATATCAATTCCCTGGTGGTCTCTCCTACCATCAATCCAAAATATTCACGCATGACCATGACCGCCAAAGGCGATTTGGAGACCTTGGAACAGATTATCAAGAACGTCAATAAGCTGATTGATGTCATCCACTGCGAAGAACATCCCGCCAACACTGTAGAAAAAGAATTGGCCCTGCTTAAAACCAAGGCCACGGCGAGCGTAAAGACCTTCCTTGCGAAAAACGCCAAGAAATATAACGCACGCATTGATGATCAGTCCGAAGGACATTACATCATCGAACAAACCGGCACCACTGCGGAGCTCGATGAGTTTGAAACATTGATTCGCAAATATGGTGTCTTGGAAATGGTGCGTACGGGGAAGATTTTGATCACCCGCGGCAAAGAAACGACTTAAAATTCGGAACCGTCCCTAATTTTTGGGACGGTCGCTTAGGCTACAGGGAAGGATTTTGGGAAGTTCTTTAGGTGGCAGAATGACCAGGGCGATATCAATAAATTCTGCTCCATGCTCAATAGAAGATATTTTACAACGTTCAACATCCACCCCTTCATGTTCGATACCTAAATACTGGACGATCGCGGATTTTAAAGCATCCAACTCCATATACAGAATAAATTGAGCCTCTTCATCGGTATTCAGGCCTAATACTGAAACCAACATCCGAAAATCCAACTCAAGTAGCTCTTCTAAGCTTTTACCAACACAAAATGCAGACAGTGTCTTCCCTCCACCAATTTCGCTAGAGCAGGTAATTTTAGCAAATTCAAACTTTACCAAACGTTCTTCATGGTCCAAACGAATGTTAAGCCCTGATGAGCTATCAGAACATGGCATTAAAAACCTCCTAAAAGCGCGCCTAAAATATTGCCGCCCTCGCGCATCAGCATCTTGCGGCTTTTCTTTCTAAAATCCTTACTCACCTTGTATTTTAAATGAGGAAAATTACCTGTCAAGCTTGCTGGAATGGCAATGCGCCCACTATCATCGGCCAGCATCTTTAATCCGTTGATTTTATCAATCAAGCTGTTAGAAACATCGGTATTTAAATAAAGCTTAGTCTGCATATCCACTTGAGAATCTTGGTCTAAGGTGCCCTTGGCCGTTAGCTCAAAGAAATTGGTTTGCAGTGAAAGATCATCAAAAAAATACTTCTGATCATGATATGAAACCGCAGCACGAGCTTCATTGATCAGGGTATCATTGGCATCCATAGGACCGCTTAAAAGATGATTAATATCTACCCCAAAACCAAAAGAACCCAACACTTGAGACAGCACAACTTTTAAAACATTGAAATCCGTTAATACCACTCCCTGAATATCCAAATCAGCATGACTCTGATCCATGCTTAACTTCACCTTCCCTGAAAGATCATTGAGAAATGGCAGATCAGGATTTCCTGGGAATATGCCTTTAAAATCATCCTTATTAACCGAGGCCAGATCTAATTCCAGTTTAACATTATTAATCTTCGTCTTATCTTCTTGGTTGATAATAACCCCCAGATGAACATTGGAGGCACTGCTGTAAAAAGAAGCTTTTAAATCATTCAAAGAACCCGTGATGCTATCGATCCATATATCCAACGGTAACTGTTGGCTTTGATCAATATAGGAAATTGCTCCATCGACAATTTCAATCAGCATATTCTCCTGATTGCCTAGATTAAGACTTGATTCTTTAAAGGATGAATTAAGCTTAGGAGAAGAAATATTTTGAGGTAGAGTTTCTTCATGGCCTGGCGCAGTAGGATTATTCTTAACAGAAGTATCTTTAATATGAACCACCGTAAAAAGACTTTGGATGTTATATTTTCCCCCCTCAGAGCGAATCAGATGAATTTCAGGAGACTGGAACGAAAGACTTCGGACACGCAACTTATGCTTAAAAATCAAATAAGCATAATCTACCGCCAGCCGCACCCGATCGGCCGTCATAAAAGGTTCTTGAGTAAAATTAGGATCATCCGCAATAACAATAGGCCCGGCATCCAGGGTTATTCCTTTTAAGGAAATCCCCAATCCCAAATGGCCAACACTCACTGGACGTTTTAAAACGGAAGAAATTTGCGAAGAAATCTTAGGCAAATACTGATCAAGGTCAACGACTTGAAAAACAATAAATACCACCATGCACGCCACCAAAATAAAGGCCAGCAGGGTCAGAAAAATAATGCGAAAAATATTAATGAAAATTCGAAGCAAGGGCATTAGAGACCCTGTTGGCTGCGCTCATCTTGCATGCGCTGTTCTTGATCAGCTATTTTCTGGCGGATCGCATCTTGTTCATCGAGATCTTTTTGCCTATCATCAGCGATAGTATCCTGTGCCTGCTCTACTTCACCATTGAGTATCTCTTGGGAATCTTCCAGAGCGTCACGGGCGTCCTGAGCGTCTTGTCGATTTTGTTGTTGCTGTTGAACCAAGTTATTAAACTGATCCTGCTCATGCTCAAGTAAGAGGCGTAAACGATCCCGCATCGTCTGCTGCTTATTGGCATTATCCTTACTCTTATCTGATATTTGGGCGATTTTTGCCTGCATGTTGGCGATCTGCGCTTCGACTTGTTGATTATATTGTCTGGCTTTATCACAAAGGGAAGCAACTTGATTCTTCAGGGCTTCAGCTTGATCCTTCATCGACTGCAAGGAAGTCTGGGCATTAATATTATTCCATTTAAGCTCATCAGCCAATAATTCTCTTTGAGCAGTCAAGTCATCATTCATTTCTACCAAGGATTGTCCCCGGTTAATGAGAAGTCTCTGACTGTCTTGCATTTGAGCAGCCAAGCTTTTAAAACGAAGAATGTCGTTGTCAAACTGATCACTGCGCTGGCTTATCAAAAGCATACTGGCTATTTTCTCATTGGTATCATTTAAGACCCTCTTCTGATCGAGTACCGCTTGAAGCATCTGACTTTGCGCAAGTGCTAAATCTTCAACCCTACGACGCATTCGCATCACACCTTTGTCGACCATGACATTGATCTGTTCAGACTTGGCTTGATTATGGTCTTGCTCCTGCGTATAACCAATACTATCCATGAATGATTGGATAGGATGAATGGGCTTTTGTAAGGGCTCATAATAAGCAAAAAGTCCTGTCAGAATGGCGATAGCAAATAGACCAAAAAAGACCCACTGCATCATAATTGATTAAGCTCCCTAGCAAAATCCTCAACACTGTTAGTAGGCGCTTGACAAGCCCCCCGCTGGCATAAGTAAACACTAGAGAGCCCTTGTGCCAATTTAAATTGCACCGTCTTAAATGGTACAAAATGTTTATACAATACTTTCAACATTTTGGCAATCACCTCATCATCTGACAGCCCTTCAAAGGTAATCTCAGCAGCCCCCTTAAGATACCACTGAAAAGCAGACAACAAATAGGTATGCGCATAAGGCGCTTGCGCAACTGTCGTACTAAAAAAGCGAAATAAAGATTCCACGGAAGAAAGATACTCTTGCCTTTTAGTTAAAACATATAACTTTAATAGGCCTAAGGCTGCTACCGAATTCCCCGAGGGAATAGCCCCATCGTAAATTTCTTTAGGCCGTAAAATTAGACCTTTAGCATCAACCGAGGTCATATAAAAAGCCCCTGCTTCATCGGCAAAGCGAGCGAGCATCTCATTACTCAAAATTTGAGCTTGTTCTAAATACATGGATTCAAAGGTGGCTTCGTAAAGGTCCAGTAGAGCATTAATAAAAAATGCATAATCTTCCAAGGTGGCCTCAATAGCGGCTTCGTCTTCCCGCCAGCGGTGCAATAGTCCTTTCGCATGATGCAAATGACTCCAAATAAATCCTGCCGCATGCACTGCTGCTTTAGCATAACGAGACTGGCCTAAAACTCTGCTTGCCATGGCTAAAGAGCTAATCATCAGCCCATTCCAATCGCAAAGGATCTTATCGTCTTTGTGGGGATAAGGCCTTTCTTGACGAAAATCTAACAGCTTCTTTCGGCTTTCTCTAAGTATACTCTTTATTTCATCATCGTGCCGTTGAAATTTCTCACCAGCCTCGGCTATGGAGTGGGCCAAATAAAGGATATTTTTATTAATAAATTCACCATGAGGATCAGCCCCCGCATTGCCTTGAGGTTTAACTCCATAACAATAATTAAAAATCTCAGCATCTGTTGCCCCAAGAACCTTTTGTATTTCTGGCTCGGTAAAAACATAGAAAGCCCCTTCAGCCAAATGTCCTCTCTGTTCGGTGAGACTATCGGCATCTTCAGCCGAATAAAACCCTCCTTGAACGTGAGTCATATCCCTTAGCACATAATCGAGAATATCCTCAGCAATCTGGGCGTAGACACGTTCGCCCGTTAACTGATAAGCTTCGAGATAAGCCTGTGATAATAAGGCCTGATCATAAAGCATTTTTTCAAAATGCGGCACATGCCACTGGGCATCCGTAGAATAGCGATGAAAACCACCTCCCAAATGATCCCAGATACCGCCTTGGGCCATGCTCAAAAGACTTGCTTCCACCATCTTTAGAATTTCTGGCGATTTGGTGATCTTGTAATACCGTAACAAAAAGCTCAAATTATGACCCATAGGAAATTTCGGAGCTGAACCAAAACCGCCATTCACCGCATCAAATTGTCCCCTCAACTGACGAGCGGCCTGATCCACAACAGTTTGGTCCATCATTTCACCCTCCACACCCGCCCGGCGAGATGTGGAGGTTCGTAAGCTTTCGGTAATGGAGCGGCCGGAGGATAAAATATTTTCACGCTCTTTTTGCCAGCCTTGAGCAATGGAATTTAATAAATCAATAAAACCAACACTTCCCCATTTCGCATAAGGTGGAAAATAGGTGCCCCCATAGAATGGATCAGCATCAGGTGTCAAAAAAGCGGTCAAGGGCCAGCCGCCATGGCCGCTCATGGCCGTGACGGCCATCATATAAATATGGTCTATGTCAGGCCTCTCTTCACGGTCTACCTTGATGGCCACAAAATGCTCATTGATTAATTGCGCAATCGTTTCATTCTCAAAACTTTCATGGGCCATCACATGGCACCAATGGCAGGTGGAATAACCGATGGATAAAAGAATAGGCTTATTCTCTGCTTTAGCTTTCTTGAAAGCTTCAACACCCCATGGATACCAATCAACTGGATTACGCGCATGTTGAAGAAGGTAGGGACTTTTTTCTTGGGATAAATGATTGGTGAAAGAAGAGTTATTTGGCATTAGGATCAAATAAATCTAATGCTTTAGAAACACTTTGATCATGTGATACCGGTGTTGAAGAATCTGAAGAACTGACTGATGGTGTTGGTTGATCGACGGGTGCTGAACTTGCTGCTATCGCTTTTTGCCTAGCATCGTCCATGTATTGGGATGACTTTTTGTAACCAGGAATAATATCCTGAATATCTTTAAATCGATCAGCGGCTTGAGAGTACTGGCCTTGATTATAGAGGCTTAACGCGCTTTGATACATTTGCTCAACCCCGTCTTCTAATTGTTTACGCACGGCTTCACGTTGAGCCTCAAGCTCAGCCTGACGCTGTTGTTCTTGACGCTGAACTTCCTGCTGGTGCTCTTGTTCTTCACGTTCAATTTCCTGCTGTTTGAGCTGTTCTTCGCGCTGTTGCTCTTGTTCATGCTGCAATTCTTCTTGGCGCTGGCGTTCTTCCGCAGCACGTTGTTCAGCCGCATGCGCTGCCGCAATCTTGGCTTCTTCGAGAGCCTTAAGACGGGCCTCTCTGGCTTGTTCGCGTTGGGCCCGCAGCTCTTCTTGCTGTTCAATTTCCTTTTGCCGTGCTTCCTTTTCATTCTCCCGCGCTTGGGCTAAAGCTTCCTGCCGTTCTTGCTCTTCTTTTTCATGTTGGGCCTGCAGCTTTTCTCTTTCTTCAATCCGACGCTGACGTTCTTCCTTGAGCGCTTCAATACGCGCTTGACGTTCTTGCTCACGCTGGGCCCGTTCTTTTTCCCGTTCGGCAATGCGATCTTGCTCTGCTTGCTTGGCCGCCGCAATCTTAGCTTGCCGTTCCTGTTTTTCCTGTGCTTCTTGGAATATACGATCAAGATATTCTTTCCGCTTACGTGAAAATTCTTCCTGAGCTTTAAGTTGTTCTGGTGTTAAGGCCGCAGGTCCAGCTGGTTTAGGAGGACTGACAACTACCGGAGTAAGCGTCACCGCAGCAGGCACTGGTGCAGCTACTGCCACTGCTACGGGCGCAGGTTTAACCACGGCAGGCTGTACAGGAGCCGTAACCACGGGCACCACACGTCTGAAATGAAGTGCAGCTTCTTTTTGCTCTTCAGCTTTTTCTTTTTCCAACCGTTTAGCTTCTTCACGCTGGCGCTCACGCTCTTGAGCCTTCATCACCTGTTCTTTACGCAAATCTAGCAGACGCTGATCTTCATATAGACGTTTCTGGCGTTCTAATTCTTCAGTTAAACGTTTTTGGCGATCACGTTCACGGGCTTGAATCACTTCTAACTGACGCTGGGCCTGTACCTGATCTTGTAAAAAAGCCGTACGTTCACGCTCTTCAGCAGCTTCACTACCCAATAATTGCTGGGTAATAGCACGGTCTACCTTCTTTAGCCACACTTCTGCCCGTCGGTCATTTTGATCAGCCAATTCTCCAAACAGAAGCTTAGCCTGGGTATATTTTTTATGTTCATAACGATCGACAGCTTCACTAAATAAGGAATTTTGTTCCTGCATGATTTCACGGCGCTTGTAGGTATCAACATCCTCTGTCTGCTCTGAAAGAACGGGATGATATTCCTTAAAGGTCTCGGCGCCATAATAGGCATGAATCTGACGGTCTTCTTCCTCTTGGGCTTTTAAAGCTTGGTTATGCTCATGCATGGTCTCATCGGCCAATTCTTTTTCACGGGCTAGATGATCTTTTTCCTTAGCCATCTCATCCTTAAGCAAGGTTAACGCCGTGACCGTATTTTGCAATTCTACAAACCTGAGTTTCATGCCCTCATAATCTTGAGTTTTCGACAGCTGAATAATATCATCATTAATTTGAGAAGCCTTTTGGGCCAATTGCTGTAAGGAAAGTTGCTGCTGCTGAGCCACCTGCTGCTGATTGGCTTGTTCTACCTGAATATGTTCCATCACCACACGGTTCTCTTTTTCTTGCAACTCTTTAAGATGCTCTGCCTCATTTTTCTCATAATTAGTTACAGCTTCAACATTAGTCTTTCGAATATCCGCATCTAAACGCTCCATATTACGCCGCGTGGCCCTATAATTTGGGTAGAGAGCTTCCACTTCCAAAAATTTAAGTCTGGCCTTGGCATAATCATGAGAGCGCCATAAATCCATGGCTTGATTATAGGTATTCTCTGCTTGATCACGCGCCTGCTCTTGCTTTTCTCTAGACTCTACCTGCTGTTGCCGCCATTGTTCTTCCTGCATCTGACGTAAAGCACGCTGCTGCGTATCTTTAAGATTATTTAAAACATCATCGAGCTTTGCCATCTGTCGCTTGGTCTGCACCATGGTACTATCATCGGAAATGGCTGCAATCTGATGATAAAGTTCTGCTGATTTTTCAGCCAAGGCAGCAATTTCTTGGGCTTGCTTCTGTTGCGCTTCCATGGAAATAGCCACCTTCACCTGTGCCGGCATGACAGGCGCTAATGGTGTAACCTTTACAACCTCCGGGGATGGCTGCGCCAACCCCGGAGGTTGGGTAGGTAAATTAGGTACGTATTCGGCAATCTTGAGCATATATTGGCTGGTATGTTTATAATCTGGAATTTCATTTTCCACCGCCAAAAATTTATCCCTGGCATCCTGCCACTGATGGTGACGATACAAATAAATGGCATCGACGTATAACTCATGAGCGCGTTTTTCTTTTGTCTTATATTCCATCTCATGTTTTACTTCAACCGCAGCTGAACTGAGTGTGGCAACAGGAGCAACCGTTGCTGGCGATGTATTGGCAAAAGCCTGAGGATTACGCTCATATTCGATTTGCTGGATCTTGGCGATATACGCGCGGGTCGATTTATAATCAGGCACCAATTTTTCGATATCATTAAATCTCTCTAGGGCATCATCAATTTTATTTTGACTATAGAGACTGACGGCTTGGGTATAAACGAATTGAGCCTGGTCTTCCAGGGACTTCTGTTGCTCTTGTTTCTTGATTTCCATTTCATGGCTACGGGCCGCTTCCAGCTTTTTCTGCTGGACGATTTCTTCCCAACGCTGTTCTTCTAAAACTTTTTGTTGTTCCCGCGCCACCCGTTCTTCTTCCACCTGAGCATCATGATCAATGCGGGAGAGATACCGCATGGTGGATTTATAATCAGGAATCACCCAGCTGACTTCTTCAAATTTCTTTTTAGCCGCGGCAAATTTTTTCTGATTGTAAAGTTCAACCGCCTCACTATAAACCTGGGCGGCTTGGAGGTCGATGGATTCTTTACGCTCTTTTTCTTTCTCTGCTATTTGCTCAAGCCACATTTGCTTTTCTTTAGCACGCGCAGCCTCAGCCTCTTGTTGTTGACGTTCAATTTCTACCGCTTGGGCTTTAGCGGCCTCGGCATCCGAAAGAATAATATCTTGATCAATGATTTTTAAATAACTGTCAGTGGCACGGTAATCCGGAACCAATTCATCCACATGTTCAAACGCATCCTTAGCAGGATGATATTTTTTCTCTTTATAAAGTTCGACAGCTTCTCGATATGCTTCCTCAATATCTTCTTTACGCACATCCGCATCATGCTTGATTTGATCGTAATGCTGATGTTCTTGGGATTGCAAGGCTGCTTCTTGACGCCGTAGACGGCGTTGACTTTCTCTGATATATCCTGCCATCTCCGGATGTTCCGTGATACGAATAGCTTTTTCAAAATATTCACGGGCCTCGGAAAGCTTTCCTTCGTTGGTCAACTCTAGACCCTTTTCATAATATTCACGCGCCCGTTCTTCACGTTTTTGATTGCGCTTCAAAACAGCTTGTTCCTTGATCTTTTCATTGACCTCTTTGATATTCTCACGGGATTTATCAATGAGCTTCTTCAAATCATAAAGATAACTGGTCTTAGTTTCATCAGTATCGACAGCTGGCACTTGCACCGGCGGGACAGCCGCTTGATCAGCCGTAGCTTTTGCGTCGGTAGAAGCGTTTGTCTGAGCAGAAGAAGAACTTGTCTGGTCAGCAAAAGATAGCCCGCTTGCAAGGCACAAAAGCCCAAGCATTAGATATAGGTGGAAAATTTTCTTCATTCGTTCCTCATTTTAGCACACGCAAAGAAGCGTCTTCCACAACTTTCTCCCATATTTTTCTAGCCTTCACATATTCGCCACCCCTGAATAATTCACGGGCTTGACGATCTAGAACAACCAATTTCTCTTCCGCATCAATACGATTACTGATGTATTGATAAGCTTCATCATACATCACCTGACCTGCGGTAATAATATCTTTATAAATTTGTTTGGCTACTTCGTAGTTGCCAATTTTCTGTTCATGTTTGGCCATGACAAACAGTCGATTAAGCTCAAGAACAATCTTACTGTCTTTCTTCGCAAGCTCCTTATGGATCAACATCCAAGCCCAAACATTGACCTTGGCATCCAGCCACTTAGCCCGGTCACGTGCTTTCTCTTCAGGAGTACGGTCATAGAATTTGCCATCCATGCGCACAAACGGCCCCATGGAGGTATAGCTCAAATTGGTTAAATCGTCCGTATAATCAGTAAAGTTCCACCCAACCGTAAGATCCGTATTTTGATTAAGCGAACGGGTGGCCTCAACCAAGACACCCTGTTTGTTGTCCTTGGCCTCAACCTGAACGAGATCACGGTATTCACCCGTCAAGGTCCAATCATGGTCGATCTTATAACTCAAACGATGAACCACGAGCCAAGTATGGGTCGTGGTAAACGCAAAGCCTGTATCTTGCTCGCTTTCAATGCGGTAGGCAATTTTTTCAGCAGCCTGCCATTGGGCATTAATATCATACACGCCTTCAGCACTAAAGACCTGGGCAATGGTTTGATCACCCATGGTGTTAAAAGCATCCGCTTGCTGCAGACCACCGCCATAACCATCCTGATAAGAATATTCCGTGATAAAGTTTAGATCATCAAAGTTCACTGGACGATAAGCCATACCGAGAATGATTTCCTTATGACGTTCAATAACAGCACCCGAAGTGATATCCTTTGTTTTAGACATATCAACCTTGGCAGTAACGGAAAAGTTGTCCGTGATCTTTCCATCAAGCGCATCGTAGATGACATACTGATGCAAGCTATCGGTGCCAATGCCTTGATCAATGCGGTATTCGAGTTTAAGTGAATCCTTGAAGCGCTCCTCAGCGGTTTCAGTGTCTTTAAGCACATAGCCTGCACCGACGCTAAAGTCAGTACGATTCGTTTGGCTGGTATCCAAATTCTGTATCTTACCTTTTTCAATACTGCCGTTTAAAGCCAGCTTATCATTCACATCACCACTCAAACCAAAAATATTGGACTCTGATACATTGCTAGGTTGATCAGCGGATTGTTTGGTCAAATCAGCTTCCAGATTTTGGCCGTTAACACTGCGCACAATACCGTATTTGGTCTGGTCCGTGGTGCCATTTGCTGGACTAAAGGAAAAGCTATTATCCGTCACTGCCTGTAATTCTTGATCTAACTTCGCAGTATTACCAAAACCAACCGTGGTGGTTTCGTTGCCAGAACTATCATTGGCTTGCATCAAGGAAGCATTGGTGGTGGTGTTTTGATCCAGCTTACGCGTCGCCTGAACACCCACTGAGGTGGAAGATCCCGTCGTGGAAGTAGGCGTTCCTAAAGGATTGGTAACGGACGGCGCATTAAGAGCCGTTGAACTGTTAGTGGTTGCCTGCGACATGGCCGTGAGGGTAGTATTTTGATCCACCTGCACGGTTCCATTAACATTAAGAGCAAGACCGCCGCTCTGCGATCCATCAACAGATTGGGCCTTGCCCACTGAGAAGTCTACCGACGTATTATCAGACAATTTATCTTTAGCTCCGATACTGGCAGAGGTGGTGCTGGTTCCGAGCGACGAGCTTGTCTGCGATACCGCTGTATCCGCGGTTAAGGTATTGCTCAGACGATCCTCCAACCCAACGCTTGCCGTCTTATCCTGTTCGCCAGTATTAAGACTAGTTAAGGTATAATTCGTGGTTAAATCAATACGTTTATTGAGCTGATTAGTGACCCCAAAAGTGGTAGCTGTCCCATCCGTACCTAAAACTTCTTGAACACTGGCAGCGGTATGGTCGGTCACACGATCGGTGATACCGATGGTGGTGGCGGTGTTATTATTATTTTGAACGTCAATCTGTTGACTCAAGGTAGCCTTGATGCGATCAGTAATATCATACTGGGCCTGGCCGCCGATGGTAGCTCCTCGCTGATTGGTGGTTGAAAGAACGCCATTGACCACACTCTTAGTTTCAATCAATTGGAATTGCCCGGTCAAGGTCAAACGCTTGGCTTGATGCACAATCTGCACCATGGTGGTATCGGTCTCTGAGGCGCCCACTTGAGTGGTAGCCTCCAGATTGGCATTTGCCATTAATTTCTGAATATCTTCACTAGCTGTTATACGGGTCACCGGCGTCATATCCCAGGTAAAGCTAATACCCTCCATCTCCTTACCTTGTTGGTCAGTCGTGTCCGTTGCGCCAAAATCATTGCCAATCCATTTGTAGTAGGTCTGAAGTCCAATGTTATCAAATAAGCGTGTATCGCCCTTGATGCCATAGGCCTTGCCTGTGGCCGTACTGTCTAACATCAATGGCGTAAAGGTAATACCACCGTCGGTAGAAACATAGTCCCCTGTTTCTTGAGAAGTGCTCTGGGCATACTCTGCCTTGATGGTGGTGTCTTTGTTAACATGCACGGTGGCATCAGTGCCTTCAAGTTGATACTGTTGACCAGTTGAATCATCCTGAATATAGGTACCACCCAAAACCACATTATTACCAATCGCCTGGGCCACCCTGGCACCTTGGCTGGCGGCTACCTGCATATTGGATACTTCATACTGATAATCAACCACGACATAAATAGGATCACCGTTCACCAGACTATTAGAGATGATCGATTGAGACTGGGCGATCATGGACACCGGCTGCCAGAAAAGAATACGGCCTTCCGCATTATCCAGTTCATAGTCCGCCCCATTGACCATGGTTTGACTGGCCACCACCAAACCTGTCGTCGCATCCCGTACCTGCAAGGTCACGGTATCGCTACCCTGAATAACGTTCTTATATTTAAGGAAGTACAGCGAACCACCGGTGGCCAAAAATTCATTATGGGAAGGCTCTTGCTGTACCTGCGCGTGATAGATCACAAGCTTGGTACGGGCGTCCCCATAAGGAGTGGAAGACACCGACTGGTAATCAATCTTACCACCGTAATAATCACGGCTGAAAGCGGCAAATTCAGTGTCATTGAAATCAACGGCATAATTACCAATAATCGCTGAAGATTTATCCCATTGCACTAACAAATACAAATTACCTTGAGTATCAGTGGCATCGTAGTTGATCGTTGAACTATCCCCATAGACGGGATAATAAAC
>Ga0206817_1113_pt1 | contig 25942 bp, 24 predicted proteins | sample Alteio_BWOrgCont_89_FD_152873 | JGI IMG/M metagenome (GOLD analysis project Ga0206817, IMG submission 152873) | Enriched cells from forest soil in Barre Woods Harvard Forest LTER site, Petersham, Massachusetts, United States -... | ecosystem: Environmental > Terrestrial > Soil > Temperate forest >...
ATTTTGCAACGGCTTTGCCAGAATATGGAGATGTTTTACGCGACCGTCGGCAAAGAGCAGGCGATACTCGCAATCGATGGCGTCGCCGCTGGTAGAAGCTCGTTCTACGATCTCAAGCGCCAAATTACGATCCTCGGGGTGGACCCGTTCCATGATTATGTCAAACGTGACCTTCTCCGCTGGATCGTATTCGAAAATGCGGTAGGTTTCCTCGGACCACAGAATCTCACCGGTGTCTGGTGCCCACCCGAAACTGCCTGTGTGGCTCAACTTTTGTGCTTCCGCTAAATAGGATTCGCGACGCCGGAGCTCCTGAGTAAGGATCTCGTGCTCCGTTACATCTATGGCGCTGCCCACGATTCTTTTCAGAGTTCCGTTTTCTACAACAGGGGCACCGACGCAACGGATATGCCTGAGTTCGCCGTCAGGTCGCACGATACGCTTGGTGACATCGCATCCCAAACCTTCCGCAAGCATTCGCTTGATCAGCGATGCCATGAATTCACGATCGTGCGGATGGACACGTGCCAGGTATTCCTCAAGAGTAGGGGCGTGTTTCTCCGGATCAAGGCCGTATATATGAAAAAGCTCGCGAGACCAGTAGTCGAATCCCCCTGTGGGATCAAAAACCCAGCTGCCGATATGGCCAAGACGTTGCGCTTCGGCCAGATAGAACTCGCTTGTTTGCAGCACTCGGGCGCTCTTCCGTAGCTCTTCTTCGGCGCGTGTTCGGCCCTCGATATCGATACTCGATCCATGCCACTTGATAATTCTTCCATCGTCGCCGCGCATCGCAAGTTTGTGGTGCAGCATCCAGCGATATTCCCCATCAGCCCGCCGCACTCGCGCCGCACCCTCAAAGCTCTCTCCCGTGGCGATCGACTCCCGCCACTTCTGTACAAAAGCTTCGACATCTTCCGGATGAATAAAGAAAGTCCATTCCCATCCCAACAGCTTCTCCAGCGGCTGCCCTACGAAGTTGAGCCACCCCTTATTGAAGAAATCAAGGTAGCCATCCGGTCGGGCGGTGTGGATCAGCGCAGGGGCCGAGTCGATAATCTGACGAAGACTCAGGCTCTGACCATCGACGGAGCTGTGCTCGTTGGCTCCCATGCTGCATATGGTACAACGACAAGAAGTCGGCCATGAAGGCTTCCATCTGTGGCATTCGGTCGCGCCAGACGTGGGCTCTGATTGGAACTGCGTGACGCAATCCAGCGGATTCCTTTTGAGTTCTCCTGCGAGATCCCGACCGAGCAGCGGTGGGGCGGGGCTTCAGAAAGGATTCGGTGGTCGACCAATTGGGCAGCACCCTCGGCTGCCTAATCGACGCATCCGATCGCACTGTCGCTACTGGCAAGCCTGTTTGCTATTCTCTCCGGATGTTTGCTTGCGGTCACTGGTAAGAAGAGGGCTGTGGTCGGGCAATGTGTTGGCACGTTCGCGAAGCGCAAGCAATACATGTCTCCAAGTCCGTCGCGGACCTAGAACGAGCAGTGATATTAGGGACGCTGTCCCCAATACTATGTGCATCAATCCAGCCACTAGTCTCCCTTCTGATATGAACGGGTCATCGTGTGGACTCGACGCGCTGCGCCGGATGTGGAGAGTTGTCGTACCGCCTTTCGTGCGCGCGACAGTCTGGATTTCGCAGCTGCAACCGAAATGCCGAGCACTTCAGCAATTTCAAGCGCTGAATATTCTCGTTCATGTCGAAGCTCAACCACTTCCCGGAAGATAGGTGGCAAGCGGAGAATTGCACTCCTGAGTAATTCTTCTTTTTCTCGTCTCTCGCAGTAAACTTCAGGCGTCTCTGATTGATCTGGTATCTCTCCAAGTATCCAATTCGCCGAATTGTCGGACGATAGCTGGATCGGAAGCCCCGAGGCCCGTTTTTTCCGCAAAATTCCGAGAGCGGAATTGATTGCGATTCTGGTGAGCCAGGATGAGAAGCTTGACCTGCCTTCAAAGCGCTTGAGGTTAAGGAACGCTCTCAGAAGCGTGTCCTGAAATGCATCCTCGGCATCTTCGGGATTCCGCGTGATTCGATGAATTCTCCACCGAATCTGGCTGGAATGTCGCCCACAAAGCTCCATGAATGCTGTGCAGTCGCCGGAGCGAGCCGCTGAAACCAGCAGTTCCTCATTCATCTCTCGGAGGCGCCCACCGATGATGACATTGTCCTGTTCCGAAACTGATCCCTGAATTGAATTACTTTCTCTGAGCAATGAGCACCTGCCTATTGAGTATTGAGTGAAGAACTCTAGTGAACTCCAAGAACACTGCAAGGAGCGTTCTGCGCAATTTCGAACGCCTTGTTCCACAGACGCGATATGTGCGAAGTGTGCCGATGAAGCCCGATGACGAGGAGATCCGCTATAGACGACGCAATTCTCTGAAACATCCGCCACATCCTCTTGCTGTAAGAAAGCTTGTCCGCGATGACGCTAACGGTCGGTCTCTTCATAGTGTTTGCGTATGCAAATGAAGAACCAAGCCCAAACGATTGAAAAGGCGAGCGACGGGCACAAGGTGGGCGATATTGGACTAGCAACTGCTAGCTGATCGGCGGACGCATCAAGGCCGACTACTGTGGCTCGAACTGTTCAAAACTGTGCTACCGTCGAGGCCGTCCGACACAAAAGATTTCACTGGTACGGTGTGGTGCAGTCCTCATCAGGCCGTGATCGTAATTCATTGACACTCCGTCGACTGGCTCGCGATTGCGGATTGGCCACTGAAAAACTGGCACTCATTGTTCTCATCAAGAGCCTCACCAAGCTCGAAGGAGACAAAGGAATGCAGCATGTGAGACCAGTGCTAACCAGCCGACAAATGACAAGCCATTGGCAACAGGGCTCTCGGATCGGTCTAAACCGCGTCAGCTTATCTTTGTGAACTCAGGTCATTGCGACAAGGAGGATTGATCTCGGTCTGGCCTCTCACATGCTTGTTATGCGGGCAAGAAAAGTAACTCAGGGCAAAACCGAGCCGTCAACAGTTTCAGGCTTTGTGGGAGCAACTGACCTCAGATGCAATCGTAAATAGACAGACAAAGAGGAAGAAATGATGACAATTCATTCACGTGTCGTCTTCGCAGCCATTCTTGTGGCAGGCATGGCAGCAACTGCACAAGATGTCGCGTCGGATACTGGCAAAGTTGCAAAGGAAACCGGCCGTGCAACTGTGAAAACAGCTGAGGCTACTGAACATGGCACGACAAAAGCAGTCGACAAGACCTCCAGTGCGACCGATCACGCCGTCAAGAAGACTGCACATAGGGTGAAGAAAGGTGTCCAGAGCGTGGGCCATGAAGTCAAAGGTAATGAGACCAAGACAACTGAGACGCAGAAGTAGAGAATGGAGTGCGCTGTGTCGCTTTATGCGCAACCTCACCTCATCTGATTTCCTATAACGAAGGGAATTCGAGGAGACCTTCAAACTCAGGCCGGGGAATGCCAGGCTCAACCCAGCAAGGGCGCCCGGTCTGGAGGTTTCTGTCCGTAGCTCTCGCTCGACGGTCAGCTCGCGTCTTCGGCGCAGTCCACCTCAGAGAGACGGATCATCCAGACATCCTTGCCTGGATGCTGGCCCTCCACGATTAGTGCGGGAATTTAAGCAGAACGGGAGCCGTCGTCTGGACCGTGTGCGCAATCCAGTCGTCGAATATCAATACACGGAACGCAAACTCGTCGTCAACGTGAGGAATACTGCCGTTCAGGGGAGCATCCAACAGCTTCTTGCAGGTAAGCGGGAACCGCTCTCGAGCACAGGGTAAAGCAACGCGTTAGAGGGTGCCAATCGATCAGCAATTGCTAATCCGTGACCAGCAGTCTCGACCGTAACCCTCTGCCATGTAGAGCGGTTGACGGCTTAACCCACGGTTTAGCTGCTTTCTCCGTGCTGGCTGTGAGTCCAGAATTATGGCACTCGCGTTGCACACAGGCAGTACGCGAGGCTATGCAGGAGTGCACTGCTCGGCTGTGCAGAAACCCGTCCCCTGGCGAAAGAGGTCGTAGCCTCGCGATGAAACGGACAGCAACCAAAGAAAAAGCGATCGCATTTCATATTTTCGCAAGCAAACGGAGACAAAAAACGTGGCCGTAGAAACAGAGAGTCCTGCAACCAAAGAACCGCCGAATGCACAACCTCCGGCGACACCGCCCGCGTCTCCGTCACGTTGGCAGAAATACCTTACGCCCGTGTTGGTGGTACTCCTCGCTCTGGCTGTCCTGGTTGCTGTGACCCGGAACTGGAATTCCTGGGAAGGTGGCCATCTCGAACAAGTTACCGACGATGCCTATGTTCGCGGCGATCTCACTCCCCTCAGTACGAAGGTGGCCGGAATCGTTCAAACTGTAGCCGTTTCCGACTATCAGCAGGTACACAAGGGAGACCTCATCGTTGCACTTGAGGACAACGATTATCAAGCGCAGGTTGCCCAGGCGAATGCGGCCGTGGAGGCGGCCAGGGCTGCCATCGAGAACAATCTTCGCCAGCGTCAGCTCGAAGACGCTCGCATTGACAAGGCGCTTGCCGGAATCGATCAGGCTAAAGCCCAGATTGAGGCAGCGCAGGCCGGCAAGGACGCTGTTGAAGCTCAATGGATACGTGCTCGCTCTGAGAGAAAGCGGCAGGAGGACCTCCGTCATGCTAACGCAGCAACTCAGCAGCAACTTGAAACCGCGGTTGCTAACGAAGAACAGCTCGCCGCTCAGTTCGCTAGCCGCGGCGCCGATTTGTCCGAGGCCAAAACCGGGTTGCGCAGCAGTGAGTTGGCGGTTGAAGCGGAACGGCGTCAAAAGACTGTCCTCGAGTCTCAGGAGGCACAACTCGCCGCCGATCTTCACGCCAAAGAAGCCAGCCTCGTGGTCACTCAGGTAAATCTCGGCTACACGAAGATCTATGCGCCGGGCGATGGAAGCGTCGGAGAACGGCAAGTTCGCCCCGGTCAGTTGGTGTCTCCCGGCACGCAGGTCATCGCCTTCGTCGAGCGCATACGGTGGGTGCAGGCCAATTACAAAGAGACCCAGCTCACCAACGTCAAAGTGGGTGATCCTGCCGAGATTCGCGTCGACCAATTTCCTGGACAGGTCTTCCATGGCAAAGTCATCGAAATCGCACCTGCCAGCGGATCGCAATTCGCATTGTTGCCGCCCGACAACGCAACCGGCAATTTTACAAAGGTGGTACAGAGAATCCCCGTGAAAATTGCGTTCGATGATGCCAACCAGGCCGACAAGTTGCGGCCGGGGCTTTCGGTTACCGCAATCGTTCGCACGAGACGGTAAACGCAGTCCCCAGAGTGAATCACAGATCCTGAAATCAGAATGAACACAGTCGATACACGGCAATAACCGGACATATTATGGCTGCTTCTGTCACAATCAATCGACCTCCCACGCCGCTGGAGATTGCGCAGGCAACGGCCAAGGCGATGCCCTTTGAGATTTCCCCCCGCCCCCTGGTGGGGATCATCGGCGTCCTCCTTGGAGCCCACCTCGTCACGCTCACCGGTCGCATGTTAACCCTGGGTCTTGCGGATCTGAAGGGTCACCTCGGCATCAGCTACGATGACGGCGCTTGGCTCGACAGCGCCTATAACGCAGCCATCATGTTCATCGGGCCGTTTAGCGTTTATCTTGGAGGCTTGCTCGGACCACGCCGCGTCCTTCTGTTTGCGGCAGCAGTCTTTGGCGCGACCTGCGCTTTCCTGCCGCTCATTCACAGTTACAGCCTGCTGGTTGCGGCATTGATTGTCGCGGGGCTGACATCCGGCACCTTTTATCCGCTGACTCTAACCTTTGCGCTTCGCGTTGCCCCCCTGCGCTATCTACCTTTCACCATGGCCCTCTATGCCACATTTATCGAGGGGGCAGTAAACGTGGCGCCATCTCTTTATGGCTGGTACCGCGAGCATCTTTCCTGGCACTGGATGTTCTGGAATTCAGCCGTCGTCGTGCCGGTGATGTTTGTCTGTATCTATTTCGGAATACCGGCGCCGCCTCCCCGGAAGAAAGATAGCCATGCGCCGCCCAGCTTCGTCGGATTCCTATATCTGAGCGCAGGATTGGCCCTGATGTTTATTGCCCTCCAGCAAGGCCAGAGGCTCGATTGGTGGCGCTCCGGAGTCTACAACGCGCTGTTCTGGTCTGGCGCATTCTTCACGCTATGCGCTCTGATACGACGCATGCGCGACCCTAACTGGCTGGTTGCGCTTCCTTATCTCCGGCAGCGGAACACCGTGCTACTGGGAAGCCTGCTCTTCTGGTTTCGGTTCACTCTCACCTTAACCATCATCCTGATCCCGCAATCGCTGGCCATCCGTGGTTTCGAAGCGGATCAGATTGGGCCGGCTATCATCTGGAGCGTTGTTCCGCTCTTGCCCATCGCGCTTATCGGCGGCCTTCTATTGCTTCGCGGAGCCGATCCCCGATTGCTCTTCGCTGTCGGGCTGACATGCACCGCCCTGTCGGCCGTCCTGAGTGCTCAATACACAAGCGCGTGGGCGGCAGAAAACTACTATCGTACCGAGTTGCTCATCGGCGTAGGACAGGCCTTTGCCCTGATAGGGCTGGTGGGATGCATCATTCTGCAGGGCGTGTTCACGGGGGGCCTGGCGAAGCCTGAACGGATCTTGACCTTTTCCGCATACTTCCACACCATTCGCCTGTTTGGTGGAACTGCCGGCGCCATATACATGGGCCACTTCATCGCGGTACGCGAGAGGCTGCATTCCAATCTTCTCGGCCTGCACGTAAGCCGCGGCGACTGGATTACCGATGCAAACATTCACGCGATGACGGCTGGACTCTTCGGAAAATCCTCCGGGCTGCCATCGGCCGGTGAGCGTGCGGTCGATCTTATCGCGTCCCGGCTGCGCCTTCAGGCCTATTCCTTGAGCCTCATTGACGCCTTCCTGCTGGTCGCGTGGACTTGCGCCATCGCGCTTTTCCTCATCGCCGCACTCCGGAAGTCGCCTCTCAACTACGCCGACCTCGCCAGGCTGCAGGCGATTAAGCAGGAGAAATCATGAAGCGTACAATGCACCTCATATCGATAGTGGCTCTGACTATCGCCTCTGCCTGCGACGGGCAGGAGCGCAAGATCGGCCTGCAGGAAGCGATCGATCTGGCTGTCCGCCAAAATCATGCCGTGAAAATGGCTCATTATGAGGTTGCGGCAGAAAAAGAGAAGAAGCGCAATGCGTATTCCGATTACTTTCCGAGCATCACCAACGAATCCAATGCGATCCATATAACGAACCTGGAGCGTATCGAAGTGCCGCCTGGCGCTTTCGGCGCCGTCCTGGGAGGCCCGCTCATCCCTTCCGCGACCACCTATCTCACGCAAGGAAACCTGGATTACCAGACAAGCGGTACCATGTTGGCCCAGCCGATCACCCAGCTCATCAAGATCCATGATTCAAACAAAATCGCGGAAGCGGATCTGAAAACGTCCGAGGCATCGGAAAGAAAGACTATTACCGACGTCGTTTACAAAGTGCAGGAGCTCTATTACCAGGTACTAACTACACAGCTCCAGCGAAAGGCAGCCGTGTTGCAAATCACCTCGAGTGAGGAAAGCCTGACCGAGGCGCGCGAGCAGAACAAGAGCGGGGAATTACTGCAGGTGGCGCTGGTTGAAAACCGCGCCAACTCCCTCGAAGCCAAGCAGACACTGCTGACCGCCGACATGCAGATCTCCACCCTGACAACACAGCTGAATGATGCGCTCGGCCTCTCGCTCGATACCAAGCTGGATCTCGATACAGACGTTAACACGGCCTTTGATGTGCCGGCACGAGACGAAGCACTGGGCATCGCGCTGAGAGACAACCCTGACATCCAGGAAGCAATCCAGAAAGTTGCGAAGGCGCGAGCTGCCGCAGGAGCAGCGAAGGCGGAGTACATTCCCGACGTCACAGGCTTTGCACGTTACAGCTACCAGAATGGCGTTCCCTTCGTCGATCACAACTTCGGGACCTTCGGTGTGCGCTTCAGCTATGAGCTGTTCGATGCCGGCAAGCGGCGATCGCTGGTCCGCGAACGTCGTGACGAAGTGTCGGAGGCTGAAGAGAACCTTGCCCGAGTCAAGGATGAGATCGGCGTTCGAATCACGACCATCTACAACCGTCTGGAGACGACCCGGACTATGATTGACGTGGCCAAGGAAAGCCTTGCCGCGCACCAGGAAAGTGCCCGACTTACCGAGAATCAATTCAAGGAAGGGGTTTCATTAGCTTCGCAGCGCGATGCTGCGCACGCCCAGGAGACGAAGGCTCAGGCTGGGCTGCTCGAAGCCAGCCTAGATTATCTGCTTTCGCGGGACGAACTGGACCGTGTACTCGGCTCCTCAGCCAAATAGCATCAGAGCATTTGCGGTAATTCCACCAACACAAAGTCACGAATCCATCTTAAGATGCCAGCTCTCGACGACCTCCAGGAGATCGTCAAGAATCCTTCCACCTGATCCGATCATCTGCACTCCTCGTTCGTGAATCAGTAGCAACAGGTATCTGCCGGCAGCGTCAATCCTGACTACGGCGGCGAGATCTACGCAGACGGCGCGGCTGGTTCCGTCTAGAATTGCCGCGCGACAAGCATCTTCCAGTTCCGAAACCCACGCGCCGCTCAGGCTGCCCTCAAGCTTCAAGATGATCTCTCGGGGAGTCTCGTGCATTGTGATCTTTAGCATCTGCAATTCCTATTCGTTCTATTCAGCAGCAAGGCCAGTGCTAAAAGAATGCTGAACCGGAATCGCTCATGGAACGCACCGGTGAGGACGGGAACCGGAAAAACGCCTTCGGCCGAAAGAAGTCACTTGATTCTGAAATCGCGCGGCGATGCCCAACCTGCTTCCCCTGTAGTGTTGTGAGTCTCAGGCTGTCCCGACCCGACTATGCCTCTCGCGGTTTCCTCGACGTGTGACAGCATGAGTGAAAATCCCGGCAGCATCTCGCTCCTCTCCGCCGGCAATTCGAGTTTGGCAAACCTGCATTTTGGCGAGCTGCGTTCCAGGTGTGCTCGATTGGCAACTATAAGGGGTATGAAAATCGCTTTCACGATTCACCTCCAACGAATTTCACCCTGGGTGGATGCAACGCGAATGCCACATTCATCGCGAAGAGAGTGTCAACGGCAAGCGATTCAAAAAGCGAAGCGATTTTCTGCTGCAGGTCTTGCTGGTATTCACCGCCAGGGTCCCGGCATTGCTAAGAGATCGGCACATGCTGATAGATGGGCGCGCTAGTGGCTTCTGGCAGTGGGCTACATTTTGCGCGGCAAAGCACAAGACGGCCCAGGTAATCATTGCGCTGGTAATCGCCCGGAGTTGGCGTTTCGTCATGCAGGTTCTCCGCTCAACTGTGCAGAAGCTTGCTCTTGAGACTCACGTCTCGATCGCTTCAGCTCGGATTTCGTGGAGACACGGGAAGGTTCTTCACAGACTTTGGACCTTTTCAGTGGCGCCGTCCGGGCGCTCCATTTAACGCCTAGGGCGTGCAGGATCAGGCGGTCACCAATACTCAGATGACTGGGATGTCGGGCGGCGTCATGAGCGTAATGGACGCGGACATTGACCGATTCACACCATGGCATGCAAAGCACCACGCCACCGCATCGCGCGCAGGTCCAATCCTCATCCTGGAGACAGCTTTGCCACTGTCGACTTTTCTTCCCTACTCCCACAATCTCCTCCCGCGAGTGTGAATAAGCGCCGTCCGCATAGCGAACTTCAGAGCTGCGCTGGTCCAGTGGACTCCCTTCTCCCTAATAGCAAGTTCGGGACCATTCGGATCCGGACGACTTCGCCCGAGAAAAATGCTTAATGCGGTAGGGGAAAAGTAGATTCAGCCCTCTGCCCTGATGGACTGAATACGCCACTGGTTGTCAACGCTTGAACAGGTGCCAAGTGGCAAGCATCGATCCGAAGCGACAATTCGGCATTCACATAAAAGCCAATTGAAGCGAAAGCGGATAATGATCCGACGCCGTGATCGAAGTGTGGACACAGGCACAGTTGGTTTTGACTGATCCTCGCAAAAATACCCAATCGATGGTCCGCCTCCGATCTAAAAGCGAATGTGGCGGTGTGATCCGGTCTGGCAGCTGCGAAAATGCATTCTGGAACAACGCCTGGCTAAGGGCCTTGTCAGCGCCAATGCGGGACACGTCCATATTGAGATCGCCCGCCAGCACAATCGGCATGCCGGACTTATATCGGAGAGAGTCTTTGAGGCACTCCTCAAGTTGAGAACAACGCAGCCTGTCGTCTCCACGGCTCTCCAGGTGCAGGTTGTAACTCACGAGCATTCTCCCGCCAACCGTTGTCTCGGTCACCAGGGCCATTCGTCCGCCGATCCGTTCCTGCAACGGCTCGATATCAGGAAGAAACCAGCGCGGACGCCAGAAGGTCGACTGTCTCTCGAACCGAATGATCCGCGGATTCGATAGTGGCCACCGCGAAAGTGTCACCTGACCGTGATATGCCGGTGAACGGTCCGACCCCTGCGTCAATTCCTGAAATTCTCGTCCGAAAACATAGTTCATCTCCAGCTTCTGCGCGATCTCGCGCGCAATGTTCAGCCGATGTGTCCGCTTGGCATTGAGATCGGACTCCTGTAGCAGGATAAGGTCTGCCCTGACCCCTGCCAGAAAATCGAGTATTCCGTTCAGTCGCAAACCGCGGTTGATGTTCCAGTCGACGATGCATATCGAACCGGGCGGCCAAAGGACTAACCGCCGTGGGGCGAAGTTGCCGACCTCGATTTCCCTATCGGAGCTCACATTCATGTTGGAACTCGAGAGAACTGTTAAAGCTATTCCAAACGGTACTTAGTCTGCCCGAGCTGAGCGGACTCTGTCAGTGCCTAATCTGGAGCACCCACGACATCCTTCAAGTTGGGTCGTGTGACCGCGAACGACGAGTAGGAGTATAGCGCTATTAACCAGACCAAATTCGCGCCGATCGCCGCAAGGAAGAACGCAACCTTCATTATGTTCAATAGGGCGAAAAACAACAGAGCGTATGGCAGGAAGCACCGGCGGACGATAAACTCCGTATTTCGTCCGATATATAGAATCGGATTGGAGGGCCGGCTCTCTGCCTTTGCCTGCCAGATTGCCAGATACTGCTCGGGCCGCTGGTTTGCAAGCCTCTGCCGGCCAAGGCCGGTGACGAGGAAGCTCATTACCGCTCCGAGAAGAAGCCAGCTTCCCCAAGCGACAACGGTCAGAGGCTCCAGAGTTTTCGTAAGCCCGACGGCGATCCCACCGAAGATGAACAGGTAATATAACCAGTCGCATACTGTCTCGAGCCAACACCCGAAATCGGTCTCCATCAGCTTCAATCGCGCGACTTCTCCATCGCAGCCATCGAGAATGCTCGCCCAGACCGATAGAACGGCGCCAGTGAGCATGTTCCAATAGTCCCCACGCGCAAAGAAGATGCCGGCGACCAGCCCAACGCCGAGAGTGAACAGGCTGACCATATTCGGCGTGATTGGCAGCCTTATGATCTGCCTGCTGATTGGTATTGAAATCCTCCGATTCATGCGCGCGAAGATGCCGTCTGTCGGCTTCACCAGCCATCGGTCCAGTTTTCGCTCAGCGACGAGCCGGTCTTCCGAAGTGTCGACTCGCTGCCAGGTTTCTGGCTGTACTTCTTCAAGCTGAACTTGAGAGGTCGACACGAGCCAAGCATGCAGCTCCTCCAGGGTGTGAATGTCGGAGGGGCAGAGATCTGCGGCTTCAAGTGCAAAACTGGCCGAGAGGACATCGATGCCGATGGGTTTACCGGCCGTGGTTAGTGACAATGCGCCGTTCTCCTCGCTCCACTCGGAAGCCTTGCGAAAGAGACCCGGATAAAAGGTAATGTTCCCATCCACCACGAGCAACTGGTTTGCTCTCGATTCGAACGCGATCTGCCTCAAGATTTGAGGTAGTGTCATGTCCGAACTTACCTCAAGCCAATCTACAAAGTGAGGAAGACGCCCCGTGTCCAAAAGTCCACGCTCTACTTTGTGTTTTGTGTCCGCATCTGCGCATACCATGATCCTCTGCGCGGCAATCTTCTGTATCGCGAAGATGGCACGGAGCAAGATGGGAACTGTGCCGACTCGGAGTAGTGATGATCGGTTTCCGTGAATGCATATGCACGCGGCGATCGATCGGCCTGCATCCTCGGGCGGTATTTCGCCGTCTGGCCTCTCGAGGATAGTTCCGGACTCGCTCCGAGCTTTCGGCCTGGACAACAAGATGAAACATATGATTCCGATCGCCGTCCAGAAGATCGCCCGCGCACGCCTGGCAATGGCAACAGCTAGTCCCATGGAGGCCGGCAGAGCGAACATTCTGGCGATGAGTATATTGCCTCCCTCATACGTCCCGAGATTGCCGGGGTTGAACGAGCCCGCGATATTCACAAGCTTCGTCAGGGCTTCGAACACCAGCGCTCCTAACAGTCCAATCTTGACTCCCAGAAACAGCAAAACGACGTACACCTCGAGCACGGCCAGGCCATGGCCTACCAGATTCAACACCAGGCTTGCCCAGAAGGCGAACGGCGTACGACGATGAAAGTCGAAGAGTCTGTTCTCGACCGAGTGAATCAGCGGGAGTATGCGCTCTATATGTCTGCCGATGTAATGGACTCGCCTGAGTGCTCGCGCAGGAGCGGAAAGAAACGGCCACCGCTTGACCATGGCGATGGCAACCGCACTGATCAGAATGATGAGCGTGACGGCAAAGAGCACCGCATATACTCGCGTCGCTGGAGTCAACGGCATCACGAACAATGCTGCCACTAGTCCAACGAGGCTAACGATGGCTCCCGAGACAACAAAGAGAGCGCGATCGAGAGTGACCGACGAGACACGGTTGTCGATCGGTATTTCCGCGCTGAGCGCGGAGACGCGCAGGCTCTCTCCGAAGAATTGTCCCAGCGCACCCACCTGCCCGGCTGCTTCTGATATCAGCCGAAGCTGTAACATGCGCCCAAGGGAAGCCCTGTTCCCGCAGCCTGTCAGCGTTAACTTCCAGGCATAAGTTTTCACCAGGTGTGAAACGCCTCCCAGTGCGATGATCAGCGCGAGTCCCCAGCCAAGGCGGTGGAGGCTTTCCATCAGTGTTGCCGGGCCGGCTCGTGAGATCAAATACGTCAGCAGTGCGATTCCGAGAATCGCGGCGAAAATACGTAACGCCAGGCGCTTAGGCATGAGTAGATGTCTCCTGGATTACCGGTCGGCCCAACTGAGGGTTGAAAATGCTCTCCGCGTAGGTCAATGCCTCCGGAGTATCGACATCCTGCCAGAAAGCATCTCCGATATCGAAGGCGCGGAGCCTGCGTCCCCGCCCAAGTATCCGCATGCCGTCGGATAACGAACAGTTCCCGTTTTTCTTGGCCGATTCGAGAACGTCGAACAATGCCGGACTGCACAAGAACATGCCCGTATCGTAAGCATCGTATTCTGGAATCTCTTTGCCAATCGTGACGATATGGTCGCCCTTGCGTTTGACCTTCGTGACATCCTCTAGGTCGAAGATATTGTCGAGCTTTGAGTCCACCGCGAGAATCACCTCGTCCTTTCTCAGTCGTTGGTTGAGCAGTACTCTGGCTGTGTCAGCCTCGAAGATGTGGTCGGCCATGAGCAGCAGAAACGCCCCATTCAAGTAGTTCCGGGCCTTGAGGACAGAAACACCATTGTCCTTGTGATATTCCGAGTTCTCCACGAGCGTGACGGACATACCATCAGGCGACCAGCTGGCGAACCATCGGCGCATAACATCCGCTCCGTAGCCAACCACAACCACAAACCTGTTGATTCCCGCTTCGTGCGCGTCAAGCATCACGTGCTCGAGCAATGGCTGGCCGTGGATTTTGACCAGTGGTTTGGGCAGTCCGCCGGACATCGAGGTGATCCGACGCCCGTTCCCCGCCGCCAGGATCAGGCACTCTTCGACTCGGGTCTTGTGCCTTCTAAAAGTGCGTAAACGATTCATGTCCCTCATTGCTTCTGCCCTCCTCCCGCATCTGCCCTTGCGGTGTCAGGCGACGGCTGCAGATTCGGTGTGTAGTCGAAATATTCGATCGTTAGAGTCGTCGCCCCAAAGATGCGTACCTCGGTGGTGCTCTCTGTGGCGAGTGGAAACCATATGGGCCCGCTTTTTTGGTATGTGTGAACAAAATGAACGCCACGGATCCAGAACGACGGGCTCTTTGCTGGCTCGCCCTCAATGCGCGCAACCGCATAGTCCTGGGCGTCGATCCAGACGCGACCCTCGAACAACCTCTCCTCGTGCCGCTTGGGCGTGACCTCGACCAGGTAGTCCATCCGGTCGTCCAGCAACGCGGCCCTCAGTATGTGAAATTCATAGTTATCCGGGCTGAGGCGAATTCGAGAGCGGACATCCGGGTGTGAGGCCTCCGCCTCCGATTCGAGCATCTTGCTCACAACGTGCTTGTAAGCACCTTTCCAGCCCGTCTGAGACACCAGTTCGAAGTGCTTGATCCCGTCCGCGCCACAATCAATATGCACAAGAATCTCCGCGTGTTTGTGCGTGCGCTCGTTGTCGAGGATGTAGCGGCGCATCCCTTGATACCCCGCCACGAGGGCTTGCCGTTGCGCGTCCCGCTCCATCATCCGTGCCGCAACCACATCGCCGCTGGGGAAGGAACTGCTGTCGTCCGCACCGGAAGCACTTGCCGTGAGCACTAACAACAAAACGCTGGTAACGATTGGAAGTCTCATAATCAGAACTGGAATACAAACTTGCCGCGGTATTCGCGCCATGCATCGTTAAAGAATTCGCCAAATCGGTCGCTGTCGAGGTTGTTCTGCACATCCCGAGGATTGAAGTGGTTGAAGACATTGAAAACGCCGAACCCAGCTCTCACTTGAAGGTGCCGGCTTTCCCCAACGTGCAGGGAAAATGGGCGCGATATCTGCAAATCCATCGATGAAAATCTCGGATACCGCCTGTCATTCCGAGGTCCGACGTATTCACGAACCTGGTTCCACGTCGAGTAAGGAAATCCGCTATGCAGGTCATAAACGGGGATCAGCGTAAGCTTGAACGGGCCCGATATATCGCCCCAGAACAGAAGGCGGTTGGGCACATCGAACGGCAGTCGCGCACGTGCATCAGGCTGAATCACGGCTTGCGGATTATTTCCAAAGAAGAGCGCAGGATCGTTCAGGTTTCCGAAAGCACGCGAGCGTACATAGGAACCGTTCAGAGTGAAGCGATCAGCGCGGTATCGCCCAGCCACCTGGTATTCCCGGTAGCTATCGCGTCCCGTATTTGAAAGCATGACGCTGGAGATCGCGCCAGAAACCGGTGAGACAGTGAAGTCTTTCGTTGTATTGCGTTGCTCGTATGCTGCCTTTATCGTCAGCCGTTCAAGTACCTGTCTTTCGATAGCCGCATTCCAGGAAATGCTTTCCGGATTGTGAAGTCCCCCGCCGATGCGATTGACATATTCAGTCGCGCTCGAGACTGCTCCGTTCTCGTCGAGTGTCGATACTGTCCGTTCTGGCATATGCTCAAACACGGGATCGATGAGGGGAACGCGATCGTAGAACATCCCCACGCCACCCTTGAGCAGCGTCTTGCCGTCGTTAGTCAGAGCCAGGATGAAGCCTGCGCGTGGAGCCACATGCGTTGAGCCTGCCACCGTATCGTTGTCGAAACGCACTCCCAGATCCAGAGTCACGCGATTCGAAGGAGACCAGTGATCGCCTGCAAACCACGCGGTTTCGTCCTGATCGACTCCGAAAGAAGTGGGAGGCGTGAAGGTGATGCGCTCGACAGGCAAACCGGAGACGCCAATAAGTTCGACAGGAAGAAATGTCTGCTGTCCGTCGTAAGAGGAGTGGGCATAGTTCAGCCCGGCTTTGAATTCATGCGTTCCCAGAAAATGGCGCGGCGCAAACTGGTAGCTCTCCTGCCATTCCAGCCGCCAAGTCCGGCGCGCCTGGCGATTGAAGTATCCTCCCTCCGTAGTTTCGATAAAGAGTTTGTAGGGATCGTCGCTCTGCGCGCTAACGTCCGCGTCGTAGGTCTTATAACTGAACTGCGATATCAGTGCACTCTCGTCTCCGGTCAGGTAACGGTGCTGCGCGTAAACTTGGTACCCGCGCTGATGAAGGTCTGCCGTCGCTGGCTGCGGCGTGAATGTATTCAGGCCCATGTACTTGAGCTTCTGGGGATACACGGCTAACGAGAGTGTCGCTGTCTGCGTAGGGCTTATATTCAGATCGCCTTGCGTGTAAGAGTCCACGCTCTCCAGCGTGGTATCTCTTTCGAGCGGAGGAAGGCTGTTGACTGGCGTGCGTACAAAGCGATACTCGAGCGACTGCGTGAACGCCAGCTTGTCTCGGACAAGCGGCCCTGTAAACGTAGCCCTCGGAGTAGCAGCGCCGATGCCAACAATGCTGCCGTCCCGGTCTCGCAAGCGCGGGAGAACATTCTGGATCGAGTAGTGGTATTTTTCATAATTTCCTATTTTTGTCTCGACCGATGAGACGGCTCCCGTAAACTTGCCGTACTGCGGATCGTAGGGATTCGATACAACCTCTACCGACGAAACCACGTCGATCGGAAGATTCATTGCCGGACTACCTGTAGCCGGATCGGTAACGTTCGCGCTGTTGACCAGTGCGCCGCTCTGGGTGTTGCGGGCGCCCTTCATGTTGATGTGGCCGTCAGGACCTCGAACTACTCCTGGAACGAGAGGAAGCAGCGTTTCGAGTCGCTCGTTGACATTGGGAGCGTCACGCAAAGTCTTTTCCACGATGGTCTGAGTTGGGGCCGGAGTTTTCTGTGCTGTGTCTGCTGACGCAACGTCGATCGTAGTTGTGGTCCTTACTGGCTTAAGTTGAAGCGAAACCTGCATGGCCTGACTGGCCCCTAGGATCACCGTTTGTTCGGCTTCCAGGCCTGGGGCATTGGCTGTTAGCGTGTAAGTGCCAGGAGGCAACTCGTCAAATGCAAACTTGCCCTCTCCGTTTGTCTCTGTTTGCATCGTGACAGAACCGCTTGCTTGTACCTTTGCTCCTGCGTACAACCTGTCCGCTGTCCCCGTCGAAACTGTTCCACCCAGCCTTCCAGTCCCTCTTCCGTCGTTTGTGTCCGCATTTCGAGCGGCAAAACATGGAGTTGAGAGGAAAAGCAGGATGGCACAAGCGCTCAGCATTCTGAGACAGAGGTGGTCGTTGGGCACTCGCTTGCGAGGCCGCTCCAACTCACGCCTTACACAGATTTCGGGCACGTCACCTTCCTCTCAACTCTAAGGACTGCATTCCTGATACCAGAGAGGACTCACCTCGCCGTGACGTAAGTGACTGGCTCTAAAGATGTGAGGGATTTAGTCAGATCTAGTGCTCATTGCTGCCGAGGTGAAAGGTTGGCACTTGAATCGAGCACTGGCAGGTCGGTGCTTCCAGTTGTCCGTCGTGAGCTGCGATGCTCAAGCTTGGGTCGCCATGTCGATCTCATGGCCGATATATCCGGACCACTTCCGGCCTTGCATGTTTCTCCGAAGCAGGAAATTCGAGCGGCTTGATCTACCCCTGGCGGATTATTTCTTGAGCAGTCGAAGTAGCAAACATGGGAGTTGGTTAATCACTAACACCGCCTACCTGATGCCTTCCAGCTATCGAATGTGTTGAATTAAGTCTTGGACATTTGTGGAAAACCGGGTCATTGTGAGAAAAAAGGAGGCCGCCATGGCGGGTCCATTTCCCCCTGTTTCTCTTAAAGCTGATTCCAATGGCAAGATTAGTGTTACTGAGTTCGAGCCTCTTCTAAACAGTGAGCAGGCTGCGGAACTACTCCAAATTCATCACAAAACGCTGCAAAAACTAGCGCGACGCGGCGAAATTCGCGCGATGCATGTAGGCAAACTATGGCGCTTTAGAACGTCTGATCTTAACGATTGGCTTTGCAATCAGCGAGTCAGCTAATCCCTGGATACGAAGACCTCATGTCCTTTTTTGATGACTTTCAAGATTGTCGCGTGCTGGCTATCCTAAGAGGTAGCCAACCGCTCCCGTGAATGGAGGAACCATTGAAATTCACGAGAGATCGCTATCAGCAAGGCTCTCTGCGCCGGGTTCGTAGAGCAAACGGACCTGATGTTTGGGAGTTCAGATTTAGCAGTTATGAGAATGGCGTGCGTAAGCAGCGCCAATTAACCCTCAGTGCGAAGAAGTTTCCATCTGAGACAGCAGTACGTAAAAAGGTTGAGGCTTTGGTCCTTAGACTCAATTCTGATAGTCCTGCTCCCGCTATTCAGGAACCTACTCTGGCAGCCGTAATGGAAGTCTATTCGCGCGAGGAAATGCCAGACCGGCCGAAAAGCCAGCAAAATTATCGTCTATTGATGAATCGGCATATCCAACCCAAATGGGGATCGATGGTCATCTCCGAAATTCGGCCTCATGCTGTTGAACTCTGGCTTAAGGACATGCCTTATTCACCAGAGACCAAAAGGCATATCAAGAGCATGCTTTATAGGCTGTTCGAAACAGCGATGAAGCGAGACTGGTTCGAAGCCCAGAGAAATCCTATGAGTCTCGTTCGAGTAAAGGGAAGAAACAGGATCGTAGAGAAAGTCGTTCTGACACCTGAGCAGATGTTGGTCGTCCGCCAGAATCTTGAAGACCCGTTTCTCTTGATGACGGAACTCTCGTGCTATCTGGGCCTTCGCATCTGCGAGGTGCTCGGCTTGATGTGGGAAGATTTTGACCCAACGACCAGAACTCTTTCGATCAAACGGTCGGCAGTCGACGGTGTAGTCGCAGATGTGAAAAGCGAAGCATCGCGAGATGTCATCCCGCTGAGCGAGAATTTTCTTGGCTTTCTTTTGAGATGGCAGCAAGCCGCGCCATATTCAGAAGAGGGATGGATGTTTCCGAGCGTCGTTACGGGCCGTCCGTATCACGCCGGAATTTTGATGCGCCGGCATCTGAAGCCCCTAGCTTCGAAACTGGGTGTTTCGCGGCTCGGGTGGCATACTTTTCGCCACACGTTTCGCAGTTGGTTAGATTCAGTAGGAACGGCGGTAGGCGTTCAACAGAAGTTAATGCGTCATGCCGATGTTACGACGACCATGAATGTATACGGAAAAGCAATGATGGACAGTAAGCTAGAAGCACATACTAAACTGCTTGAATACGCTAAAGTGGGGTTCTGTGGGGTTGCGGGCCAGCGGCCGACAGGGTTAAGTAATTGATTCTATTGGTCGGGGCGGAGGGATTCGAACCCCCGACCCTCTGCTCCCAAAGCAGATGCGCTACCAGACTGCGCTACGCCCCGACTTACTCCATTGTACAGGAAACATTATGCTTACCAGGTAGCTGGAGATTAGCACTCAGGGCAAAACGCGTGAGGGCGGGCTTCTATATGCGATGCGCCAGCCATTCTGCAAGCCAAATGAGCATGATCAGCGGCACAACGAAAATAGCGGCTAAGCAGAGGGCCAGAAATAATAGAAATATCCAGTCTTTCCATGTGTGCCGATGAGGTTGCTGCAGGTGGCGCGTCATCAATGCATAGTTGCGGCGGTTAGCTTTCCAGGCAATGTCGAACATATCGCCGAGAAGCGGTATAGAGCCAATCACGACATCGATGCCCAGATTGACGACCATGCGCGTCAGCGTAATATATGGAACGCCGCGAAACCACGCAGCCACGATAAAGATGCACGATGCAAGTCCTGCGACCACATCGCCGACCCAGGGCAGAAGGCCGATGATGCCGTCCAGTCCAAAGCGAATGGATGTGCCGGGAATAAGAAACCGGTCGTCGAGAAGATGCGCCAGCCAGTCAAGATTCTCATTGGCGAAGAGGCTGCCGCCCCGCCGCGTACGCGGCGGAAGGCTCTGGGTGACTGGCGAAAGGATATCTGGCTTCATGACGGGTTTATGTAGCTCTATGGATTCGATGCTGCCTTTGAAGGAGCCAGCCCACAGTATCGTGTAGCCAGCACACTACGGTGGTCCAAATGCTACAATGGATCTTTGTACGGCGGCTATAGTTCAGCGGCAGAACGCCTGACTGTGGCTCAGGATGTCGTGGGTTCGATCCCCACTAGCCGCCCCACCCTGTACGACAGATGTTCCGTATGTCCCCGTTCACATTTCGCGATTGGCACGAGAATTAAGGGAGAAACTTTGTGTACTCAGCCATGATGTCGATTTACGCGACTGTGGCTGGCTGTTCGACGAGACGCCGCTTGCGATCATCGAAGGTGATCTTGGAGAGGCTTTTAATTAACGGCTTTTCCACGATCAAGTGAAAGATGACAGAAACTGCAAGTGCAGCCAGCGACGTGGCGATGTAAACAGAATAATTCGACAGGTGATACTTGTGCTGCAGTTTGAGCATCACCTTCAACGCGCCGGAAATCGCTGGGAAATTCACGAGATAAATGGAATAGGACGCCTCTCCCAAGAAGACGAGCCATCCTGGCACCTGCAGGTATCCTGCTGTTTCGATCACTACAAGGCCCAGCATCATCAACGCTGCCCCTAGTCCGTAGAACAGGTTGAGCCCATTTCCATCCTGCATGGCGTTCACGTCATGCAGGATCCAGGCTGCGGCAAACAGCGTGAATCCCGCCGCAAAGATGATCGCCGGCCTCTTGATCCCGCCGCGCAGGAAAAGCCAGCAGGTCAGTATCCCCAACCCGAAGAGAAGATTGAAAGTCGAAAAGAAAAAATTGAGAGGATATCCGATGTTGAAGCACGGCAGGATCGCGGAGAGAGCGAGCCATGCAATCATCGTAGCGTTGCCCAGTCTCTTGTTTACGATTGAAATTGAAAAGACCAGGTAGAAGAGTACTTCGCGGCGCAGTGTCCATTCCGGGTGCAGGATCAGATCCTGTTTCGCGGGTCCGACGAGGAATGCGGAAAGAATCGTCGACGGATGCGTTTCGCCGCCCCATCCAAACGAGGGCACGATAAAAAAAATTGCCGTGGAGACAATCAAAACCGCCCACAATGGTGGGTAAAGGCGGCGAAATCGTTTCCAGAGATATTCCTTGAGCACCGCAGCGTGGCCAATATCTTTTCGGTGCGCCAGCCAGATCACGAAGCCGCTGAGCACGAAAAAAAATTGGACTCCTGAGTTGCCGCTGCGAAATGCCAAGAAAGTGTTTGCATGCAGGTATTTCGGCAACATGGTGGTGACGGTTACGTGATACAAAAGCACCGTTACAGCAGCGAGTGCTCGTCCAGCTTGGAGTGTGTTCAGGGATCTGGATGCCATTTATCTCGTCAATTGTGTCGCAGAATGAGGGTAAGGAATGATTCCATCCTATCAAGGGAAACGATTCTTCCAGCATGTGAGTTGCGTCTGAAGGGATGGATGCCGACCATCGTCCTGGGTTAATCTTTAGACAGGCATCTAGCTTAGCTAACGCCCATATACACTTGACGCCAGCTCTGCCAACCAATTCGCAGGTCACACCAGGGGCCATCTTCATAGGCTGCTCAGGCTGGGCTTATGCGACCTGGAAGCCCGGTTTCTATCCTGCGAAGCTATCGTCGAAAAAGTTCCTAGAGTACTATGGCTCCCGGCTCAACTCTGTAGAGGTTAACTACACTTTTCGCAGCCTGCCGAGCGCAAACACTATGGCATCGTGGCTTGGGACAGTGGGAGAAGGCTTTCGGTTTTCCTTCAAGGCGCCGCAGCGAATCACGCACTTTCTGCGATTGAAGAGTTGCGGCGAAGCGCTCGCAAGCTTTGCCGCATCGATCCAAGCCGCTGCCGACGCGAGACGCCTCGGCATCATCGTCTTTCAGTTGCCCCCTAACTTCAAGGCCGATGTCTCGCGTCTCGACGAGTTTCTTGCCGAGTCAAAATCGACTGGCCTGCGTTTTGCATTCGAGTTTCGCCACGCTTCGTGGTTTGCCGACGAGGTTTACGCCGTTTTGCGCAACCATGGGTCAGCGCTTTGTATGGCCGAAAGCGATGAGCTAGTTACACCCGATATAGAAACAGCAGCCTTTGCCTGCTACCGTTTTCGAAAGAGCGATTATGACACGCGCGCCCTCGAAGCCGTGCATACCCGTTTGCAGCAGCGTGCCCAATCGGGCGATGTGTTTGCTTATTTCAAACATGAAGAAGAGCCAACCGGTGCCTTGCACGCCGCTGCCTTGCTGGAAGGCCTTCGCAACATATGAGCATGAAGACATTTGCGAAATTCGCGGCGGCGGCTCTTGTGAATGGCTGGCATAGTGACTTCACGCCTCGCCGTTTCCTCAACAACGGGCATTTAATGACCCTGGCAGGTAATTTTCTGCCGCGTCCGTGGTCGTTGCCCGACGCCGAAAATCTGTTGGTGGAAGTAGAAGCTCCAGTTGAAGGCCATGCAGCATATGGGCCAACACGTGTGCTTTGCCATTGTCACTGGCAACCTGCTGATGTTCGCAGTCAGCGGCTTACGATCATTCTTGTCCACGGGCTCGAAGGCTCATCCAATTCCCAGTATGTGCTCGGCAATTCCACGCGCGCCTGGGCTGCGGGTTGTAATGTTGTCCGCATGAATATGCGCAGCTGCGGTGGTACGGATAAATTCTCACCTGCCATTTATCACTCCGGATGCTCGAATGATGTTGCGCGCGTCGTTGAGCAGATTGTGGCCCAGCATCATCTACAGTCAGTCGCCCTTATTGGATACTCCATGGGCGGTAATCTTGTGCTGAAATATGCGGGCGAGCTTGGCCCAAACGCACCATCTGTGCTCAAAGCCGCGGTCGGTATCTCACCGCTCATGGATCTCGCCGCATCTTCCGCCGCGCTGCATGAGCCTCAGAATCGCTTGTACGAAAGATATTTTCTGCGTTCCATGGTCGATCGCGTACGCCGCAAGGCAGAACTTTTTCCGGAGATCTATCTGCAGTTTTATGCCAGCGGCATACCCAGCAAACTGCGTAGCATGCGCGACTTCGATGAACACGTTGTTGCCCGATTTGGCGGCTTCGCCGACGCCGATGATTATTATTATTCTGTCGCCAGTTCGCGCGTCGCATCGCATCTAAGCGTGCCTACGCTCATCCTCCATGCGCTTGACGACCCGTTTATTCGCATGCTGCCGGAGACCCGGCAGGTACTTATCGATAATCCACATGTCAATTTCTTCGAGACGCAGCACGGCGGGCACTGCGCGTTCCTGGCTCCAGCCGCGGGTTACGACGGTTATTGGGCAGAGAAGACACTACTGGGCTTTTTGCTCAACACGGTACAGGGTTAGCGGGTATGGAGGCTGACTGGTCGGTTGAAATCGGTCCCGATCTTCCTGTCATCACGGTTCCATGGGAAGGTTTTGTGGATCTGCGTCATACGCCGTCGCTCGCCAATAGCCTTGAGGAAACGGTTGCCACACCCGCGTTAGCGCAAGCTCTTATCACTCTCAACTCGGCATCTTCGCCGGTGTTTACTTCCAAATGCGATCTGTGGCTGCTCGGTCCGGATGAAATTGATCCCTTGGAGTTTGAGGCAGGCAGAGAAGAGGCACAACGGGGAATTGCATGTTATATCGACATTGTCGGTCGCAGGGCGGGACTTTTCGCCTCTTTCGTTGAGCATGAAGCATGGGTGCGAGCCGCAACGGCGGAATTACGCGACACGCTATTACCCCAGGCTCATGCCGAGCTTGTTGTGCGCCAGTCGTATTTGAATGATCTTGAGGGATTCGCGGCGACACTTTATACGGCAGCCTGCGCTGCGACAGAAGCCGATGCCCAAAGCGTATTTCGCGCCGTGTTGGAGACCGCGATCACCATTACAATGGTGAAAGCAGTCACAACGGGCGAGTAGCTCAATTGGATAGAGCACCGGCCTTCTAAGCCGGGGGTTGTGGGTTCGATTCCCGCCTCGCCCACCATCATTAGATTCAATCACTTAGGAGCTTTCGGCTCCCTTGGAGGTCCAGACTGTGGGGGATTTTGTGGGGACCCTGACCGCGGGGACGGCGTCTGGGAAGCTTTCCGCCGGCTTCGCGCTTTGCTTGATCTCTGATGTGTGAATACCTCTCCAGCATCTGGCTGACATCCAGCTAGATTCCTTATTCCGACGGGCAAAGCGATCGCGACGACGACGTCCTGATCTTATAAGCCGTGCTGCGATCGCGCACGCCATGCACCACCTGTTGAAGGCGCGACAGCGCCGCCGGAATTTCATTCGAAAAGAGCATGAGAATCTCGTTGGACGTGAAGGCCACCGATGTGAGCCCGATCCGCCCGATCAGCAGCTGGTAAAAGTCATTGAGAAACGGATTCATCGCCGCGAGGTTGTTCGCCTCGAAGACGAAAGGTCACACGCACTCCCCTTAGAGGGTTTGGCGGTTGCTTTAGGGGCCGGGTTGCGGGCAGGAACAGGCCGCAGAGATTCTCTCTCGCTTGTCTAGGCTTTTCTTTTCTCTTTAGGGGGTGTCCAGAGGGGATATTTCTCTTTTCAGAGGGAGCGCAGCGAGATCATGAAAGCAGACGGATTGCTGATCTCAGCCGAAAAACTTCCCTGGCGGAATCCCGATTTCCGCTTGCCGATCACGGCTAAATGAGTGACTCGGCGATATTGTGACAGTTGCGCAGGTTTTGCGCCGTTGCGATTCGCGCCAGATTCTCTGACAGAGCTTGCGAGGGCTAATTCGTGAGCGCTGGTCCGCAGTTTTCCAACACGCAGACTCCTCCCCACGGCTTGTCGGGCTTGCGGCCAGCGGGATCGGGTAGAAGCGATAGCAGCCGCATCCCGAACGACAGGCGCTTCAACTTCGCCGCGGTATGTAACAGAGAACGCGTCTCGACCGACTGCCACCCGTATGGGGCAAAGAATTCCGGTCCTTCCCGAGGCGCGAATTTCAGCGGCGACCCGGCATCAACCAGCGGGCCACCAATGGTCTTCTGGAGCATCTTGAGAAGCGCAGGTGACGTAAGGTCGGTGACCCAATGCCGGAAGCTGGGACGGGCTGCCAGATCGCGGGCCAGCTCAGCAGCCCCTTCGGCTTCAAAGTAAATGATGAGCCCTTCGCTTACCACCACCACGCGCTTCGCTTCGTCCCCGAGTCGCTGAAACAACGCACGGCGCCCTGCAGTATCTTTCAAATCCAGTGGCACGCGCTCCAGGGTGCAGAGCGGACGTTCAGAGGCGAGAACGTCCTGCTTGTAATTCAGCATATCCGGCAGATCGATCTCGATCCACCGAAGCGAAGCGGGAAGCTGCATCCGGTACGGTCTGGAATCGAGCCCAGCAGCCAGGTTAATGACCATGTCCGCGCCTTGCTGCACTTCGCGCTCGATGACTTGATCGACCAGCCAGGTGCGCGCAGTGTAAGACCATGAATGTCGCTGGGCGAATGGCATCGCGGCGGCGATTTGCGTACCGCGATCTCCAGCTAACTTGCGCGCATAGGGGTCGCGAAAGACGGCGTCGGCGCGCTCGCTCTCCTGGGCGCGGTACACCGCTACCCACAGGGCGGTATCCGAAATATTGCGAATTGGGCCTGCCAAGCTCACGGCAGCAGAATCATACCTGTTTGCAGTTGCGGAAGGCACGCGGCATTCCAACTCCACACCATATGAATGAACGTACGTGCCGAAATCAGGCCGATGCTCATTGAAGGCCGTGTAATCGCCGAAAGACCGATTCGTAATGAAAAACGCCGCGGTGTTGACCGCTGCGTCGATAGCGGAAACGGAACAGAAAGCAGATCCGCACAGCCGCCCTTCCCGCTGCCTGCCTGACAGGAACTGTGGGTCGAAGTCACAGTTCCCCCCAACGGTCCGCCACGACCCATCCAGATCGCCCTCGCGACGAAGTCGGGCTTCCAGATCCTTCACTTCTGAAGCGGTACCCAACTCAACTCACATCCATGAAGACATGGAAGAGCTGTTCACATTGATCGCATTACTTCCCATAAGCCGACATATCGTTACCTA
>Ga0206817_1115_pt1 | contig 25498 bp, 11 predicted proteins | sample Alteio_BWOrgCont_89_FD_152873 | JGI IMG/M metagenome (GOLD analysis project Ga0206817, IMG submission 152873) | Enriched cells from forest soil in Barre Woods Harvard Forest LTER site, Petersham, Massachusetts, United States -... | ecosystem: Environmental > Terrestrial > Soil > Temperate forest >...
GGACGAAAACGCAACAGACAGGCTTGGTAAATAGCTTCTTCAGGCTTCTTACCCTCGTTGCGTTCGGCGTCCAAGGCAAAGTCCACCATCATGATGCCGTTTTTCTTAACAATACCAATCAATAGAATAATACCGATAAGTGCAATAACGCTTAAATCGATATGGAAAATCAACAGCGACAAAATGGCGCCAACACCGGCCGATGGCAGCGTCGATAAAATCGTAATAGGATGAATATAGGATTCATACAAAACCCCCAGCACAATATAAACCGTGATCAAGGCGGCCAGGATCAAAATAGGCTCGTTGGAAAGCGAGGATTGAAAAGCCTGAGCGGTGCCCTCAAATTGACCGCTGATGCTCCCAGGTATTCCCATGCTCTTGATGGTTGATTGAATGGCATTGGTCGCATCGCCCAAAGATGTTCCTGGGGCTAAATTAAATGATAAGGTCACCGATGGGAATTGACCCAAGTGACTGACGATCAAAGCCCCGGTGGTTTCACTATACTTAGCCAGCACATCCAGTGGGATCTGCGCACTATTGGTCCCCCGCACATACAGATGGTGCAGATCAATGGGATTCTTTTTGAACGAAGGCTGCACTTCCAGAATGACACGGTATTGATTAAGCTGCGTAAAAATGGTCGACACAATGCGCTGACCATAAGCACTGTAAAGTGTGCTGTCAATGGTTGAGAGAGAAACCCCTAAACGCGAGGCGGTGGAACGGTCAATGACCAACGACTCTTGCAAACCCTGGGCTTGCTCGTCGCTGCCCACATCGCGTAACTGCGGCAGATTATTCAGCGCATCAACGATCTTAGGGGCCCATGTATTTAGTTCATCACCGTTAGGATCTTCCAAGGTGTACTGATATTGCGTGCGGCTGACCGTGTCATCCACCGTCAAATCTTGCACCGGCTGCATATATAAGGTGGTCCCGTGCACTTCTTTAAGGCTTTTTTGCAAGCGGCGGATCACATCCGAGGCATTGATCTTGCGCTCTTCGATAGGCTTTAGATTAATAAGAATGCGCCCGCTATTTAACGTCGTGTTAGTGCCATCCACCCCAATAAAACTTGAAAGGCTGTCCACGGCTGGATCTTTCAGAATCACATCAGCCAATTCTTCCTGCTTTTTGGCCATGGCTGGAAATGAAATGGATTGTGGCCCCTCAGAAATACCCTGGATGAGACCAGTGTCTTGGATCGGAAAAAATCCTTTAGGGATAAAAATATATAACAGGACGGTAAAAAGAAGTGTGCATAAGGCAACGGCCAAGGTCAGCTTCTGATGCCTTAAAACCCATTGCAAGCTCTCTCCATATTTCTTGATGGTGAGATTAAAAAATTCTTCTGACTTATGATAAAACTTTCCCTGTTTCTCCGGCGGTGTATGCTTCAACAATCGGGCGCACATCATGGGTGTCAAGGTCAAAGAGACAATCGCGGAAATAACAATCGTCACACCAAGGGTCACCGCAAATTCACGGAACAGACGTCCTACCACATCGCCCATAAATAATAACGGGATCAGCACCGCGATCAATGAAATACTTAAGGAAAGGATAGTAAACGCCACCTGCTTGGAACCTTTAAGGGCCGCGTCCAACGGTTTTTCCCCCATCTCAATATAACGGGAAATATTTTCAATCATGACAATGGCATCATCCACCACAAAGCCGGTGGCAATAGTCAGGGCCATGAGGGAAAGATTATTCAGGCTAAAGCCCAATAAATACATGACGCCAAAGGTGCCGACTAAGGATACCGGCACGGCGATACTGGGAATAAGAGTGCCGGGGAGCGAACGCAAAAATAAAAAGATCACCAGCACAACCAGGGCCACGGCCAACGTCAGCTCAAACTCCACATCCTTAACCGACGCACGGATGGTGGTGGTCCTATCCGTCACAATGGAAACTTGGACAGACGCGGGCAGGGATGATTCTAGTTGCGGCAACATCTTTTTGATATTATCAACCACCCCAATCACATTAAACCCGGGCTGGCGCTGGATATTGATAATCACCGATGGAGTTTCATTCATCCAGGCGGCTTGCTTGGTATCTTGCACATCGTCAACCACCTTGGCCACATCGGAAAGAAAAACCGGATCGCCGTTTTGGTAAGCCACCACTAATTTTTTATAATCAGTACTGGAACGCAGCTGGTCATTATCATCAATGATGGACGACTGCCTTGGCCCATCGAAACTTCCTTTGGCCTGATTAACGTTGGCGGCTCCAATGGCCGTACGCAAATCTTCAACCGTTAAACCATAAGCAGCCAACGCCGTGGGATTAGCCTGCACCCTCACCGCCGGCACTTGCCCGCCGCTGATACTCACTAAACCCACACCCGACAGCTGGGAAATTTTCTGGGCCAGGCGGGTGTCGGCTAAATCTTCCACTTTAGAAAGCGGCATGATATTCGACGTCAACGCCAGGGTCAGGATGGGTGCGTCCGCGGGATTGACCTTACTATACACAGGCGGATTAGGCAAATTGGCAGGCAGCAAATTGCTCCCCGCATTGATAGCTGCCTGGACTTCCTGTTCCGCAATATCAATATCCAAATCCAAATCAAATTGCAGAGTGATGATAGAACTACCACCAGATGACATGGAACGCATCTGGTTAAGTCCAGGCATCTGGCCAAATTGACGCTCCAGAGGTGCGGTGACGGTAGTAGACATGACATCCGGGCTCGCCCCCGGATAAAAGGCCGCCACTTGAATAACCGGATAATCAACTTCAGGTAATGCAGAAATGGAAAGTTGAAAAAAAGCAACACCGCCAGCCAGCAGAATGGCCACCATTAATAAAACTGTGGCCACGGGCCGCATAATAAATATGCGGGAGGGATTCATGGGGACACTCCAGGAGATTGTCCTGAAGAAGAATTCGGATGTTTATGATTGGAGGCAACGGTCACCTTACTGCCTTCTTTTAATTTATCAGCGCCTTCAACGACCACCACTTCACCAGCATCTAAACCATCGTCAATGGCCACATTATCCTCTTGGGTCGGTCCTTCCGTGACTTGACGCACCGTGACTGTATTGTCTGATTTAACTACAAAGACAAAGGTGCCTTGTGGTCCTTGCTGGATGGCGGCCACGGGGATAATCACTGCCCCCTTGTCTACATCGACGAGCAAATGGATATTTACAAATTGATTAGGGAATAGCGCATAGTTGGTATTATCAAAAACCGCCTTGAGTTTGACCGTGCCGGTGGTCTGGTCAATTTGGCTGTCCACGGCCAATAAATAACCGGTGGCAATTTTGTGGGTCTCTTCACGGTCCCACGCTTCAGCCGTGAGCTTCTGTCCTGCCTGGTATTTGCTTAACACATCCGGCAAATTGTCCTCAGGAATGGCAAAAATAACTGTAATAGGCTGCAGTTTGGTGATCACCGCCAGACCCGTGGTATCATTCGTGGTCACAATATTACCCGCATCTTCCAGGCGTAAACCAATTTGCCCATCGATAGGGGCGGTTACCTTCGCATAGGTTAACTGTAATTGGGCATTACTCACCGCGGCCTGATCTACCTTGACCGTACCTTCATATTGTTTGACCAAGGCGGCTTGAGTGTCTAACTGTTGTTTGGGAATAGAATCCTGATCAACTAAAACCTGGTAACGCTTAAGGTCTAATTGCGCATCGTCGAACAAAGCTTGATCGTGCAAAAGCTGGCCTTGGGCCTGGGAAAGTTGTATTTGAAAAGGACGCGGATCAATTTGGGCCAGCGAATCACCCTGCTTGACGATCTGGCCTTCATTAAAATACACCTTCATGATTTGGCCACCGACGAGGTATTTGACGGTCACTGTATTGAGCGGTGTTACGGAGCCAAGACCATTAAGGTAAATGTCAACATCGCCGGTTTTGGCTGTGGCTGTGACAATGGGAGAATTGCTGCCCATGCGGCCGTGAGCTTTTGCTCCCTGGCCTGAAGCGCCGCCTTGGCCCTTACCACCGGACTTATGCATGACCTTAAAAGCTATAAGGCCCGCGATGAGAATGATAACAAGCACCCATATCCACTTAGGAGAGCCCGTCTTTCCAAATTGAAACCTGGTATGCTTACCGTTTTTAGGTTCTGCTGTTTTAATCGTTTCCTCTTGGGGGGCCATTATTGTCCGCTTTCGCTGCTGCTATTACTGTTACCATTACCGTTATCACTGCCGCTGCCATTACCAGCACTTCCCCCACCTTCGCCCTGAGGCTTGGCCCATCCGCCGGGATGACGTTTAGGCTGCATTTGTTTCCATTGAGTCATTTGCTGAGCGCTTAAAACTTGAGAGAGTTCTTGGGTCTCGGCTTCTCTTAATTCCTTCATCTGCTGACGAACTGTATCTCGATCAGCAGTGCCATCCTCAATGCTTTGATGCAATTCTTCACGCTGGGAACTATATTTTTCAATAATAGGGGTTACTGCCGAAATCTGGTCCTGGGTCAAACCTAGCTTATCTTTCATCTTAGCGACAATGGCATCAGCGCTAGGAGGTTCTTGCTGAGCAAAGGCTGGAACAACTAACAATAACATGATTAATAAACCCAGGACCTTCTTCATACCCATATTATAGACCTCCTATTTTTAATTTATATGATGAATTACACTTTCTAACATAACAATTAGAGCTAACAAAATCAAAAGATCTATATTCTTTTTCATCTTTAATCCTGATCATTTTGACCTTCATGATTGCCCCAAGACTTATGATCATCATTACCCTTACCCCAGCCTTGATGAGGACCAAATTTACCATGCATCATCATATGACGGCGCTTTAACTGATGTTCTTTCTTAAGGGCCATGTACCCGGCAAACTGCTCAGGAGTCAGCACTTTTTTGACCGCCAAGAGATCATTCAAATGATTATCCACCATTTGACCTTGAAGGGTCTTTAATTGATTTTCCAAATCACTGACCTTACTCATATCAGCATTAGCTTTGACAATTTCAGCTTCAAAAGCTTCTCGATTAGATTTCAATGATTCCATGGTGGTTTTCATGGCCTCATGCTGGGTTTTCCAAAGATCCTTTAATTGTTTTTCCTGATCAGGAGTCAAATTAAGAATTTTGCCCATCATATGCATGGGATCATGCATGCCATGATGCTCCTCCATCGCTTGTGGAGCATCGCCCGCAGCCGGCATCGGGGCATCAGCATAACTTAAAAGCGGGATGGTTAAACCTAATGCTAAAATTAGACTTGTCACTGTGGTTTTCATATTGCTCTCCTATCCTAAATGTTTTTGTCGACCTTCACTGAGTTAGACAAGAATAGGAGTTAAAAAGTTCCGATTAATTTATTTTAACATTGATGACGACCATCCCCCACCCAGGGCTTTGTAAAGATCCACCAAGGATTGCAATTCATTTAGTTGGGCCTGAGCCAAACCCAATTGAGCAGAATAATAGCTGTTTTGACTATCGAGCACTTCTAAATAACTGGCCGTGCCACCGTTATAACGCAAGGTCGACAGATGCGCCGCATCGGATGCGGCCTGGGTCAATAAGCTCTGCTGGGTGGTGAACTCCCGCGTTTTATGATAGGCAATCAATGCATCCGCCACTTCCCTAAAAGCTTCCTGAATAGTCTTGCGGTAAATATTTAACGCTTCATCTTGTTGGGCCCGAGCCAGTTTCACCCCTGCGCGAAGCCGTCCCCCATTAAAAATCGGTTGGCTTAAAGTTCCAATAATGTCCCAAAGACCGCTGGGCCCTTCAAAAAGTTTACTTAAAGCAGCACTCTCATAGCCACCTGTACCGGTTAAACTGATATCTGGAAAATAGGCGCCTTGGGCTACACCAATCTGAGCATTGGCAGCCACCAGCTGTTCTTCAGCTTCACGGATATCCGGCCTGCGCTCCAGCAATAATGAAGGAATGCCGACGGGAACTTGCGGGGAATGCGGCTCTTGGGTCAAGGCCAGGCCACGTTGAATAGCTCCTGGATTATTCCCTATTAATATACTGATCAAATCTTCTTGTTGTTGGATGCGGCGCTGTAGATCAGGGATATTTTCGGCCGCGGTATACACCAATTGTTCCGCTTGCCTGACATCAAGCATGGAAGCAGAACCATGGTCAGACAAATGCGTGACCAAATCCAAGGATTCCTTCCTGGACTTTAAGGTCTCTTTTGAAATCTCCAGTTCCAGGTCTAATTCACGCAGTTGAAAATACGCACCCGCCACATCAGCGACCAAGGTACTAACCACTTCCTCACGGGCCCATTGATTGGCCAGCATGGTGGCCTTGGCCTGTTCAATCATGCGGCGGTAGGTACCCCAAAAATCAATATCCCAGGACATATTGCCGGTGAGCTCCAAACCGCTCCAGGTATACGGAGCGGTGGTGCGGAATTTTTCCACCCGCTCTGCCATCGGAGAAGCCGTCGCTGAAATCGTAGGCAATTCGTAACTGGTGGTAATACCCAACTGCTGTTGGGCTTCAATAATATGATCAGCGGCAATATGTAGATCATAATTCTGGGTTAGGGCTGTATTAATCAAATCCTGCAATTGCCTGTCTTGGAAAATCTGCTGCCAGTCCTGATCAGCCAGCGAAGCTTTTTCAATAGACCAGCTGTCCACGACACCACGAAAATGGCCCGGAACATCAACCGCAGGCCTATGATAATTAGGGCCAATGGCGCAACCGGTCAGTAACAGTGAAAATGCTAATGGAAGAATTAACTTATTCATAACTCATAGAAAAAAAGTGACGGTCACTTTTTGTTCTTTTTAATGGCCATGGTTTCAATCAACACAAACAACGCTGGAATGATAAAAATAGCAATCAGGGTCGCGGCCAACATCCCGGAGATCACCACTGTACCAAGGATTTGACGTGCCACAGAACCTGAACCACTGGCAAACCACAATGGTGTACATCCCAAGATAAAAGCAAAGGAAGTCATCAGAATTGGACGTAAGCGCAGCTTCGCCCCTTCGAGCGCTGCCTCAACGATATCCCGACCTTTTTCATGTTCCATCTTGGCAAACTCCACAATCAAAATGGCATTCTTCGCCGATAGGCCAATGAGCATAATAAGCCCTATCTGCGAATAAATATTCAAATCAAAATGGCGCAAGAAAATACCTGCAAACGCGCCAAAGATGGCAATAGGCACAGAGAGCAACACCGAAAATGGCAGCGACCAGCTTTCATAAAGCGCGGCCAATATCAAAAATACGACGATGATCGACAACGCAAAGATAGGGCCAGCTGTCCCACCTACGGTTTTTTCTTGAAATGAAAGATCACTATAGTCAAAACCCATTTGATGAGGTAACACCTGACGAGCCACTTCTTCCAAGGCTGTCAAGGCTTGGCCTGAGCTATATCCCGGCGCTGATGAACCATTGATCTGGGCTGCCCGGTAGAGATTAAAACGATTGGTATACTCCACCCCAAAAATCTTCTTTAATTTCACAAAACTCGCCAACGGCACCATCTGGCCTTGATGATTACGCACATAAAACTGTTTGATACTGTTGATATCGGTGCGGTCTTCTCCGTCGGCTTCCAAAAACACATCCCATTGACGGCCAAAACGGTTAAATTGATTGATATACACACTGCCTAAAAATGCCTGTAAGGTGTTGTACACATCGGAGAGCGCCACCCCTTGCTTTAAAACTTTATCGCGGTCAACATCCACATAAATTTGCGGCACATTGGCGGAAAACTGCGAGCTCACCCCCGTCAACTCCGGTCGTTTTTTACAAGCTTCGAGAAATTTCCTGACATTCGCATCGAGATATTGAACATCATGGCCGCCCCGATCCTGAATCCAGAATGAAAAACCGCCCGAAGTTCCTAAGCCTGGGATGGCCGGCGGCAGACCCGCAAAAGCCTTGGCTTGCGGAAGGTCCTTGCCAAATTTCTTGTTTAACCCGGCGACAATGCCTTTCACATCCAACGCCGGAGTGGTGCGTTCTCCCCAAGGCTTAAGCATGACAAAGAAAAAAGCATTGTAACTCGCAGACACCCGGGTAAGTAAACTGAATCCCGCCACCGTCACATAACTTTGCACGCCAGGAGTATTGGCTAGGATCCCTTCCACCTTATGGCAGACCTGGTCTGTACGCTCCAAGGATGAGGTGGCTGGAAGTTGTAAATTCAAAAACAAAAAGCCGTAATCTTCATTGGGCAAGAAACCAGTAGGAAGCTTGAAGCCCATGCCACCGTCGATAAGCGCAAAACCTCCTAAAACAATCATGGCTATAAAAGTCTTGCGGATAACACTCAAACTCAAACTGCCGTAACGTTCGGTTATTTTTTTAAACCATGCATTGAAACCATCAAAAAAACGTCCCACGGGACCGGTTTGTTTTTTGCGAGGACGAAGAAGCAGGGATGCCAGCGCCGGAGAAAGACTTAAGGCATTAAACGCTGAAATGAGCACTGAAATCGCCACCGTCAAGGCAAACTGTTTATTCAAACTCCCTTGGATCCCTGCCATTAAGGCAACGGGAATAAATACGGACGACAGCACTAGGGCAATACCAATAACTGGACCTGAAACCTCTTCCATGGCTTTAAAGGCCGCGTCCTTGGGAATCAGCCCCTCTTCGATATGACGCTCAATGCATTCAACCACCACAATGGCATCATCAACCACAAGTCCAATGGCAAGTACCAGACCAAAAAGCGAAAGGGTATTGACAGAAAAATGCAGTAAGGGGAAAAAGGCAAAAGTACCAATCAAAGAAACAGGGACGGCAATCATGGGGATTAAGGTCGCACGCCAATTTTGCAAAAATAAAAAAACCACCAAGGTCACCAGCAACATGGCAATCAAAAGCGTCTTTAAAATTTCCTTAATACCCTCAGTGACTGGCAAGGTGGTATCAAGCCCAATGGTGTAATCTAAATCCGGCGGGAAACGCTCTTTGAGCTGGGCCATGGCCTTGCGCACCCCCTGGGAAACCTGAATGGCATTAGACCCTGGGGTTTGAAATACCGCAATCACGCAACTTGATTGCCCTTTGAAACGGGCGATTTGTTCGTAATTCAAGGCTCCTAATTCAATACGTGCAATGTCCTTAAGCCGCACTAGGGACCCGTCCGGATTGGAACGCACCACCACTTGGCCAAAATCATCTGGCGTCTGCAAGGTGCCTTGGGCCCGGAGCGTATAGGTTTTCTCAATGCCCGCAGGCCCGGGCATGGTACCGATTTGACCGACGGGATTGGTATTGTTCTGTTGGGAGACGGCACTCACAATATCGTTGACGGTCAAGCCCAGCTTAGCCAACATCTGCGGTTTAACCCAGACGCGCATGGTGTAATTGCCGGCGCCAAAAATCCTCACCTCACCCACACCTTTGACGCGGTAAAGCGTATCAAGAATATTGATATTGGCGTAATTGGCCAAAAATAAAGACCGCCGGGTATTGTGGGGAGAAAACAAAGGAATCAACATCATGGGAAATCCCGTGGACTTGCGGAAGGAAAACCCATATTGATTGACCGCAGGCGGCATGTTTGGCTGGGATTGAGACAACCGGTTCTGCACATTGACCTGATCGATATTAGGATCGCTGTCCAAATTAAAGGTGATGATTTCCTGCAGGGTCCCGTCGTTAGCATTAATGGACTGCATGTACAGCATGTTCTCCACCCCATTCATGGCTTGTTCCAAGGGGGTGGCTACCGCCTGTTCCACACTAATGGCATCAGCCCCGGTGTAGGTGGTATTCACATAAATTTGAGTAGGGACAATCGAAGGGAATTGGGCTAAGGGCAGGCCAGATAAGGTAACCAATCCACCGATGACCGTTAAGATTGCGATAACCATGGCCACGATGGGACGATTGATAAAAAATTTCGACATCGCTAATTGCTTTCTTTGCTAGGATCAACCAAGGTGGGATTAACCGTGATTCCATCCTTCACATTTTGCGTACCTTCAAAAACTACTTCATCATCAGCCTTAAGACCTTCGTCGATCACTTCCAAAGAACCCACATTCTCGCCTACCTTAACTGAAATAATAGAGACCTTATGATCTTCTCCCACGACTGCCACTTGGTCACTGCCTTGCAGCTCAGTAACGGAACGTTGAGGTACCAGGATGGCATCTTTCTTAATTTTCATCGTGGCCCTGATCCGGCCAAACTGGCCGGGACGCAACACATTGCCTGGATTAGGGAAGGTGACCGCCACTAAAATAGTCCCTGTTCCTGTATCAATCTGACGGTCCGCAAAAATAAAGGTACCTTTGGATGCGTAGGTGGTACCATCTTGCAAAATTAATTCTGGAGATAAATCATCCGCTGAAGCCTGAGTGTAGGTGGAATATTCTGCCTCGGTCATAGACACATAGGCCTTGATAGGATCGACCTGGGAGACCGTGGTTAAAAGGGTGGTCGGCCCCACTAAATCACCGATTTGCCCTCTCGCAATACCGGCAATCCCATCGATGAGTGAACGCACATGGGTGAATTCTAAATTTAAATTAGCCTGATCAAGATCAGCCTGGGCGGATTGCACCGCGGCTTGGGCTGCTAATTTAGCTTGAATATCATCATCCAGCTGGCTTTGGGCAATGGCATGCTCTTGGGCCAAGGGCGTATCCCGATTAACATCTTCTTCGGCTTTTCCCAACTGGGCCTTGGCTTGGGCCAATTCAGCTTGAACTTTTTCAGAGGCTACCTTAAAGGGTCGTGGATCAATTTGAAAAAGCACATCCCCCTTATGCACCAAGGAACCTTCCTTATATAACTGCTCAACCAGGTACCCTGAAACTTGGGGCTGGATATTGGCATCTACAAACCCGTCCAAGGTGGTGACCCATTCACTGTATACCGGCACATCCTGCTGGGTGACATGCACCACTTCCACATTGGCTGGCGGCGGGGTTGGCGTTTGTGGTTTACCTTGGCAACCTGAAAGAACGAAAGCAGCGATGATAAATACGATTAATTGACCCATTGTCCATCCCCAAATTTCTCGACGATTTTTTCTAAGATTTTTAAATATTGTTCCCGCTCTACCGCAGAGACACGGCTAAAGACTTGGGTAAAAGCCTTGCGGCGCTGAACATAAACTTCCTGAAGCACTTTTTTGCCTTTGGGCGTCAAACTGACAAATACTGTACGACGGTCTTCCTTGCCATGCTCACGCACTACAAACCCGCGCTTGACCAGGCGGTCAATGATGGCGGTGACACCGGAAAATTTTACCTTCAGGGCATCTACCAGGGTGTTCATCTTGCAATGCCCGCAGGTGGACAAGCATTCTAAGACCAATAGTTGTGTTGTAGTAATATCCCGGCGGGTCAAGGTGTTGCTCTCATAGCAGCAAAGCTCAATCTTGAGCTTGGGCATGAGCTTGATCATGCGATCACCGAATTCTTGGAAAGAAATATCACTCATAATTGATGGATTTATTTCACGGTGTGAAATATTCAACTCATTGAATTTACATGAAGGAGAGTAAGCTGTCAACAAAGAATGGATAAAAATAAGAATGTTCTTAGCAAGGAAGGTTTCTACGCGGAAGCTAAGCCCAAAAAGGCTCGAATATTTCTCATGGGCTGGATGCTAATAATCACCGGCACAAAACCAGGGGCGTTTTGAAGTTCTCGCAACATCGCTAGATCAAGATGAAATTTGATCCCTTCCCCAGCATTTTGGATTTCCAAGGGAGTTTGTTTGGCGGTAAAATCGATACCCCCAGGTCCCTTGGTCACAGGCGAAATTTCGGCTGCATCGATGGTCTGGGACCGTTGATAGGTAGCGGCGGCTCGCCTTAGATTAGGTTCCAATAGTTTCATTAAATCAGTTTCTGGTAATTTTCCTCGCTGAACTTTAATCCTAGCAATCTTCAACACCGCATCTATGATTGATTCGGCATTTTCTTTATCTAATTGAATATAATGCCCTACCCCAAAAACCTCCGTATCCCTCGTATTAAACCCAATGCCTACAATTTCGATCCCCAGACGCTTGGCTTCATCTAGCTTTTCTTTTAGGCGTTGGGAAGGCACTGGTTTTCCATTAATATAGGTTAAATCCCCACCGGTGTCTTGACCATCCGTAAGTAAAAGCTCAATTTTATTCTTCATCCCGGTTGCTTTATATTTCTCAATAATCCCACTGATGCTATTATAAAGACCAATACCCCCACGCAGCCTGTTTGACGGACCTCCTTCATCTACCGTCCTTCCACCTGCGTTCATCCAGCGCTCTATATCTTCCTGTTTCTGATTCAATTGGTTTAATGAATATTTCTCTTTAAAGCTTTTAATCGTATCTAAATGTTCATTAGCCAGACTGATGGAGTATTCCGCCTTTTTCCTATCGATTTCTCCCATGGCAGACATTAAAATAGCCGACATTTTCTTGATGGCTAATAAATAGTCCTTCATGCTGCCACTTACATCAATGGTAACACCTAAGGCCAAATTGGGTTTACCTAAACTATCCCCCTCTTCATCAAAGGGTTCCTTATTCTTCAGCAAATACCGAATGGGATTAATCATCATACCCGTGCCACTTTCTTCAATATCCGGCTCTTCCGGAACCCGGAATAATTCAATAAGACCTTTGGCCAATCGTTTTCCATGCTGACTCACTTCAGAAAGACGCAAATTAAACCGTTCCCCCTCTTGCATCTGGGCTGCCCGCTCCTGTTGGGCCGCTTCGAGGGCTGCTTCTAAAGCTTCTTCAATTGCCTGACGATCTTCATCACTCATGGGGGAAGGTTCAATCCCTTCATCCATCGGTGGAGGATTCCTAGGATTCGTTATAATCACAGTTACCGGTGTGCCCTCTGGGTCATCCTGGCCATCTTCTTCCAATTCGTTGATTAATTGATCGTACTCTTCCTGGGTCATCACAACGAATTGCGGCAAGCCTGGACCGCCCCCCTGACCTTCTTGGCTTTTTAAAGCGAGTTCTTTGTAAATAGGGAATATTTTCTCACCTAGCACTTTCAGACTTTCTGTGGCAGAACGGATCTTTTCTTCTTGGATACGAATCTGCGCCTGCTTAAGATCAGGACTGTTTTGAATATAGTTAAATTCAGGAATAGCTTGCGGTTCAAAACTGGTTTGCCTTAAAAACGAATGGGTTCCCCCTTCAATCACCTGATTGACAGCTGTCTTAACCTCTGGTGGTAACTGATCAAAGATTTCCGAATGGTGCCCTGTATAACCAAAAGTAAGCGCTTCGTTAAGAAATACTCCCGCTGGATTGGTTATGGCATTAGCGAGATATTTCAGCTTTTCTTCATCTGTCATCGATTGATGAAAAAATTCATTATTCATCGCGGCAATATAATTGTCCTCTCCCCGTAAATTAGGATCCTTAATATGATCAATACGTAAGTCTTCAAATACATTCCATAAAGGGTGAAATTGCCGATCTAAAATTGATGATTTCAAGTCCAATGTTTGGGCAATTTCCTTCATTTCATCACCTGTTGGCGAAAAACGCTTATGGCGTAATTCATGGATGATAAGTCCAATGATAGCCTCGGGGCTGCGTTTGGGATTGACCAAATCATATAAAGGAACGATGATCCGTTTACCATCCATGGTCTGTGCCCACCAGCCTCTTAAAGTAAAGACCAAACGAACATCGGGCGCTGTCAAAGCCACGGTTGACCGGATTTTATCCATCTTTTTTTTGACTGCCGGGTCTTGAAGGATTTCTTTTTCCAATTCCTTTAAATCTTCCATGGGAATTGCTTTTAATCCCTCTTGCCCCATTGCCTCTACAATTTGAAGTAATTGTTCAATGCTTATCTTGCTTAAACCATGATCCAATGCCTGCTGGGCTTGTAATAATGATATTGTCGTTTGAATAAATTCCTGATTCTTAAATCTTAAAAAATTATCCAGAATTTCCTGCAATTGTTCCGGAGTATAATCGGAAGGAACCCAAAGCTTAAAAATATTTTCCAATAAAACTTCAGGGATTTGCTCCCTGCCGGCGTAACTTTCCGGGTTCATCGTCATTAGAAAATGGACATTATCCCCCACCTTAACAGTGAAGGGTTCCTTACCAGGAATCTCGACTGTAATTTCTTTTTCCCCGCGCGCGATACCATTTAATATCCATAATATCTCCGGCCGGATATTGGCTTCATCCAGAATAATGACCTGGTTCCCTGCCTGGATACGTTTTAAAAATTCCTGGACAACCAAAGAATACCCGCCATTTTCTTCACGCTGTAATGCCAAGGTCAAATCCCTGGTCTTTGATTCGCCATGCGTGGAATAAATATAGTAATCTAATCCCATCAATTGGGCCAAAAATACACCCATGGTGGTCTTGGCCGCCCCAGTGCCACCTACCATAGAAACTATCTTCCCGGCTTGCCAACCCCTTATGGTACTCGCTAAAGGCTTTACAATTTCTGGTACTAAGGTTAACCGGTAACGCAAGTCTACCGCCTGGGCAGATATATTCTTCCCGGTATTAATCACAGGCACACCGCCCAAGGATTTAATAATCCCTTCTTCCTCGAGAACTGCCGTGCTTAATTCTCCCACCAACTCATGTGGATAAAGACGTTTTAAAACAATATCCCTAAAACTATTTAAATCATTGGTATGTTCCTGTATCCTTGTCCCATAGACCCGCAAAGCTTCCTGGACAACCAGCCGTTCCATGGTTTCTGCATCCAAACTTTTACCTTCTAGCTGGGCTTCTGCCATTGCTGCTTTTAAGAATACCGCGTGTAAAAGCGCTTCTTTGACCGTAAAATGATAATCCGTACCCGATGGCCATAGATAACTTCCTGATTCCAGGCTTTTGACCATGAGATAAACGTTCTGTATTTGCCGGGCGGCCCTTTCATCCAGGCCATATTCCGGCCCCAGGAGAGTTTCAAGTAATTCCGATTTGCCGTAATTCTGGACGGTCAACGCAGGCACATAGACTTTGACAAAGCGGTTAAAAAATGCCGAAGAAAATTCGCGTTGACTATCGGTGGAAAGGGTGGCCAGGATACGGATATTCGAAGGCAAGGTTACCCGTTGCACCTTGCCATTGTCATCGGGAATCTCTAAATAACCCTTAAGTAAAAAATTATTTAATGCCGCGCGTACTTTTTCCGGCAGGGCGTCCAGATTATGAATCACCAGCAGGCGCTTTTGATCGTCTGGGAACATCATGTGACGGGTCAAAAATCCAGGTTTATACTTAAATTCTTTGCCATTGACCGTTGATTCCCCTTCAAAAACAGGGAAAAGCCCTCCCATTAAATCCATGACAGTCATTTGCGGATTAGCTTCCAAGTGGGACAGGGCAAAACCGCCATCTTGGGACAATTGGGAAATAATTTTCTGATCCCGGCTTCCTGGCTCCAACAGCATGAGGCCGTGAAACCCTAAATTAAAAATATTTTCCAAGTCTTGTTTAACAGCATTCTCTGAAGGCCTTAAATCCTCGGATGCCAGGTCTTTATTAAGTTTTTCGTTTTCCTCAGCCTTGGCTCGCATCTGGGCCCGCCAGGCAGGGCGCACCTTATCTTCATCATCCCGCCAAATTCTTACAACCGTGTCCCTGTTCCCTGACGAAATAAAGGTCAAATTCCCCTCAGGATCATGGGATATATGAATAGTATTTGTAACAATGGGATGGCCCTCTAAAGTCCTGGATAGAAAAATTCCATCTAGCTGCTCTTTCCATATTCTGACGGTCGAATCCCTCGACCCAGATATAATAGTAAGGTGCCCTTGAGCATCTAAAGACATTTTAACATCCATCACATAATCTTCACGCCCTCTCAAGGTCTTGACTAAAAATTCTCCCCTGGCTTGTTCTTTCCATATCTTTATAGTTGAATCTCTACCACCTGAGACAATTGTCAAATATCCATGCTCATCACGAATCATTTGGACGGAATTGACACTGTCTGTATGACCTTTCAGCAGCCTGGCCCGGAATGTCCCATTTTTCTGTTCTTCGAATATTTGAATCATCCCATCAGCATAACCTACACCTAAGGTCAGCAATCCTTGTTTATCACAGATCATTTGAGCCGAATGCACTGCAACAAAATCTCCATTCATTCTCCTTGGTTGAAATGTTTTGATTAAGAGTCTTCCATCTGCCTGCTCATGCATTATATTTATAATCCCGCTCCCACTCCCTCCGGTAAGCACCATTAAACGTCCATGAGCATCCAAAGACGCCTGGACAGAAGAAGTGGAGCTTCCAGGTGTGGCCCCTTTCCATACTCCCCCAGTAAATGTCCCATCTGATTGTTCTCTCCATATTTTTACATCATGATTATGCCCACTAACAATTATCAAATGTCCGTGTTCATCAATAATTGCGTGCATAGACGAGAATTGCTTGTTAGTTCTGGCATTATTTATGGTCCTAATGAAAAATTTTCCATCTGCCTGTTCTTTCCAAACACTTATCTTATGATAACTACCTGCAATAATGGTCCTTAGTCCTTTGGCATCATAGAACATTTGAACATCCTGCACAGGGTCTGTCGATTCTGAAAAACTCTCTAATAGCTCATGTATTTTTTCTCTTCTTTCATCAGTCATTTCCGCCACTGATGAAGTCATACTTACCGGCTCTGGCTGTAAGGTTATGAATTCTTCCTCGGGTTTTACCCGGCGTGCACGGGATGGCGAAAATACACTCTCTTGCGGCGTTACTCTCTCAGGAATCGCATAAGCCAATGGCAAGATGGGAGTAGGCCCCGGATTTTGCAGCTGCCCGGCGTATGCTCGGCTGTCATCCCGCCAAATTTTAATCGTCCCATCATAACTTGCAGAAATGATCTTCAATGTACCATCTTCATCGCGCATTGCTTCTACAGCAATTACAGTATGCGTATGACCATTCAATGTTTTTGTATCAAAACCCCCATCTGTTTTTTCATGAATTACCTTGATGTTATTACCTTGCCCTAAAACAATTGTTAATAATCCATCTGCATCTTGCTGGACATCAAAACCAAGTGGTAACTCATCCGCTGTTAAAATGCGTTGATCAAAATTTCCTTCTTCATTTTCCCGCCAAATAGTAATTCTGTCGTCGTGATTAGAGATTGTAACAAAGACCAGCCTGCCATTTTTTCCCACAAAAGCTCGAATTTCAAATGCATCATAAGCCCCCACGATGCGTTCATCAAAGCTTCCATCGATTTTCTGCTGTAAAATCCTGATTTCTGAACCATTTCTTGTCGTATAAATGATCTTTAATAAATCGTCCTTACCCTGCAAAATTTGCAGACCATCAGTTTCTTCATTTAAATCCTGCACATCAAAACTTTTATCTGCCCGCTGATGCCAAATCTTGCATTGCATTCCCTCTACATCATTATCTCCTGTTACAATTGTCAGCTGATTACTTTTGTTGCGAGCGATTTTAAGAAAATTTATACCGACTTCTCCATGCCCCTCAAATTCTTGTACTCCAAAACCGCCATCGGCTTTTTCTTCCAGGACATACACATTTTCAGTCCAATCTGCTGCTGCTATAGTCAATAAACCATTCTCATCTTCTAATACATCCAAAGCCCTACCTGTAGAATAAAAATCTTCTGAAATATCCAGATCTTGAAGAGAAAATTTTCCATCTGCTCTCTGCCGCCAAATTTTAATGCCCCCCCTCACCGTCAAGACCATAGTCAATAAACCATTCTTACCCTTTAATGTTTTAAACGCACCCCCTTCACTAGCGGTAATGTTGGCCTTTAAAGTCATCTGCAACTCTTGCAAACTTTTTGCCCGCTCATCCACGGCATTTGCAGGCATAAGTCTTTCCGGAATTGTAAATTCCCGTATTGCTTCCACATGATTTGAATCTGCATGAAGAGGATGTGCTGATTGGGCTACTACCGATGGGGCTTCTTCAATATTTTCCTGGGCAAATGGTACTAAAGGAGCATATTTTAAAGGAAGAGATACCTTGTTTATTTGAAATATCCCTGATTCGACCATCAGACTGTCGATGCTTTTAAAGAATCTCTCACGGATTTCAATAGGGAATTGTTCCAAATAAAACAATTTAAAGAACTTTTCAAACGCCGCCTTCCAATCCCCTGATTCACGATAAAATCCCAGAAAAGCCCTGGTCCAATTCTTCAGATCACGTAATGTGAATAAATGCCTGTCGGCATCTTCCAAATCTTCCTTGTTAACAAAATCACGCATGGCTTTATGCAGTTTGATCTGTAACCCAATCCATTCTTCATTAGGCTCAATATGGCCATACATTTTATAAAAACGCCGGAGAATTTCCCTATAGGAATTTTCGGTAAAATCATTGCTCACCTTGATACGTTGGGAAACTGACAAGACTTCCGGTGGAATGCTTTCACGGCCTGGGGTATTATCAATGTCATTGGTGGTAATGATAATATAAAAATCTTTATGCCGCTCTAAGCGCACAGGCTCAACCCCTGGATGTTCGTTAAGAACAATGACTTGATCGCCTTTGGCTATTTGGCTGAGCCAGGCGATCAGACCTTGAGCGCGTTTGCCAATAGCCCCTTCATCAATAATGAAAACACCGCCATGGGTCAATAGTTGTAGGAATGGTATTTGAAAATTACCCTGCGCGTCCGGCCTTGCTGTTAAAACAAAATGACCGTCTTCATCCTGGGTGTACTGGCCAATAAAATCAGAAATATTAGAGCGTCCATGGGCTGAATAAACAAAATTGTTTAGCCCAAAACGTTCAGCTATATCAATGGCTATATCTGTTTTGCCGCCGCCTGGATCACCTTCCAGAATGGATATTTTGCCTTCTTTCATGGCCCCCACAACTTGGCTCTCCGTTTCTAACATTTCTGGGATCGGAACTAACAATTCCTCTTCGGACTTTCTCATATCTGGATCTGCAATGGGCAGGGCCTTATTTAAATCGTCCACGGATGTATAAATGACCGGGGTAGTTTCAGGCCTGGTTTCAAGGGGCGAATTATCAAATATGCGCAACCAACGATTTTGCTCTGCCAAAGAAATCTGAAACTCCGCTTCAATGGCAGTTGTGGCCACAAAACGCACATTCCCCGGAACTTTAATCACCTTTTTGCTTTCAGGTGAATAATAGGTGCGTTCCTGCAAAATGGCATTTAAAGCCACGACTAATTTGGGCGGCAAATAATGAAAATTATCCAGGGCGATGACAAATAGCCTATTAGGATCAGCCTGGGCTTGCTTGATGATCCGAGGGATGATCCCATCGGCCCATTTAAATTTACGCTCGCCCCTTGCCTCTGCTTCTTCATCTAAAACATAGCCGCCAAAAAGCGTGAAATCACTGGTAAACACTGAAGACCGGACTTCTTCGATATGAGCATCGGGCTTTTCAGTAAGAATAAGGCCTCGTATGGCGGCCAGGGGATTTTCATGGGTATGCGTGCCATACATCACAGGGATAGAGGTATGTAATACCATGTCTTTGACGATATCCTGCGGATTTGCGGAAATTGATTGATTAAGTTTTGGTGATGATTCTTCATCCCTCCATATTTTTACTACCTTATCAAACCCCCCTGAAGCTATGATCATACGGCCTTGCTCGTCTATGACTGTTTGAAGAGATTCCACCCGATCACTACGCCCTCCTAAAGTCTTAAACGTAAATACTCCCTCTGCTTGTTCTTTCAATATGGTTATTTCGTTTCCACCCCAAGATCCACCTATGATCGTCAATGGACCATGACCATCATGAACCATTTCAATAGAGAATACCTCCGGTCCCTTTAATGCCATGACTGAAAATGTACCATCTGCTTGTTCTTTCGATACTCTTATGGTGTTATCACCACTTTCAGAAACAATGGTCATATGCCCTTTTTCATCAATGGACATATCGTGGCGAATCATGCCCTGTGATAATTTACTAAGCGAAAAGCTGCCATCAGCCTGTTCTTTCCATATTCTAGTTGTATCATCATCTGAGGAAATTATCGTCAGGCGACCTTGAAATGATGCAACAGATATTTGAGGAACATGATCTTTTTCATCATCTTCTAAACCCTCTCTTAAGGTTCTCACTGAAAATGAGCTGTTTTCCTGCTCTTTCCATATTTTTATGGTATGATCCCAGCTTCCAGAGAGTATTGTCATGCGCCCGTCAATGCCGCGAAATGCTTGGAGCGATAGTACTCCCTCTCCGTGCCCCTCTAAATTCCTCACTGAGAAAGATCCATTTTCCCCCTCTTTCCATATTTTTATGGTGTTATCCCCACTTGCGGAAACGATGGTCAAACGCCCGTCAGCATCTTGAAAGGCTTGCACATCAGCGACTGTAGAGGTATGCCCTTTTAGGGTGGTTTGTGAGAACGTGCCGTCTGCTTGTTCTTTCCATATTTTTATGGTGTTATCCCTGTTTCCCATGACAATTATTTTACGTCCGTGATCATCTAAAAGTATTTTGACAGATTCAACTTTATCCCCTCCTTCCAATACTCCTAAAAGCTCTTTTTCATCCCCACCGGTCAGCTGTATTTCTTGCTGAGAACTAGTCTCCGCCTGTCCTATTGGAGGATTAACCACCACTGGAGGCTCATTGACTCCAATAGAGCTTTCCGGCATAAGTGTTGTTGTATTTGAAAAAATAATGGTTTGGCCGGATAACCCTGCTTTGATTAAAAAATTAATCTTTGATTGATCTTCGGGGTCTTTAAAGGAAAAAACATAATTGGCAAATATGGCATCTGTTAAATTCTTCTCATCTGGCTCATGCCCCTCATGCCGACTGATCATCTCACAGGCATATTTGAGCTGCCGTATGGTAATAACAGCATCGATATCCTTGGCAATGCTCCGATCGGGCTTATTTAACTGTTCTTGCAATTGATAATGAAAATTTGATAAAGCTTTAGAATAATATTCCTTTTTTGAATCAGGCAAATCTTTAAGGTAATCAGTGGCAATTTCTTTTAACTCGGCTTCACTCAATCTACCTGAAACTTCGATAGCCGGAACATTAACATCAAGCATGGGTGGCAATTGCCCGCGGGCTTGATAGGAGTCCGGATTGATATCAATAATAACCAGCGAACGGGGGCTGCGTTGAAAATGTTTAGGTCCGCCTTCTTCATTAGCCAGACCAGGATATTCATTCAGATAAATAGTTTTTTCTCCCATCGCTAGAGGGACCAGCCACCATCCAAGCTTGGCATAATCATCCTTGATGGCTGTATTTAATTCAGACAGGGCCATGACACCGCCATGTTTAAGCACGTCTAAAAAGGGGGTGTCTTGATCAAGATAATAATTACCATTCTCGTCGATATTAAACTGCCCTAACCATTTGCTTTGTTTACTTGCCCCATGAATAGGTTCACCATAAAAAGTGACACCCATTATTTTGCTCAAGCTTTCAGCAATATAGGTTTTTCCGGCCCCGGTGGGACCTTCCAAACGAAGCATGCCATTACCATAACGCAAGGCCCGCGCTGCTGCGGATAATGCTTTTAATACATCGTTTGTTAAAACCAGCCCGGTTTTCTTCTGCAATGCCTGGGTTATTGTCTGTATGTCAGACTGCTCATTTAACACAGTCGCTAGTTCGTTCTTCAAATCCGCAGCCACTGGCAACGCTACCCCATCAATGATAAGATTGCCTTCTGCGGGTTTAAACTCAAGCGTATGGCCTGCTGAATATTTATTAAATAAAAGTCCATTTTCTATATCAAATACATCATTAAAAGCAACCCCGTCCTTAATCCGGCCATGAATATAGGCTGCCAAGGTCAATAATTTAGGCAATGGAATCGCTGATTTTTCTCCCCCTTCCTGGACTTCTATTTCCCATCCCATTGAATTTATCCAATATTTCTTTTCTACATACATTGGCAGCTCAGGAGAGCTAACGTTTACCGTTTTTACGATATACTTTTCACCATCTGCCCAATAAATCTTCTCTGCTTGTGCATCTGAGAATCCATACCTTTCTTTGACCGCTTCCTTGAAATCTTCCTTACTCATAGGATCAAGTATTTTCCGCACAAATCGTTCATAAAAAGCTTCATCTCCTATATTGGCTCCTTCGGTAATGGAAGCGATTATTTTTAAATTAGACGGCATGGTTAATTTCTCTCCTGTTTCGGGGATATTTAACTCGCCACGCAGAAGATATTCATTTAACTGCGCCCTTACCTTGGAGGGAATAGCTTCCATTTGATCTATTTTTAGGATATATGTTTTGTCCGGATGGGCTTTGGCTAATTCAACTAAACGGTATAAAACACCTTGTTTGTATTTCAATGGCTGTGGTCCCTCACCATTGCCTTCAACGGGCAAGATCCCGCCAATGATTTGCATATTATCCGTAAAAGGTGTGCCCGTTATACTTTCTACAATGCTATTGGGATTTTCTTGTTGGTAATCTCTGAGCGCCATCTCCAGGCTATTCATGCTATCCACGGGCCTTACGAAAAGTGTGGGCAGACCGCTATTTAAGGCCCTTTCCAATTTGGCTTTAGCTTTTGTCAAATAATTACTGGGCGTAGCCCCTGGTGAAGGGTATAAATCGAGAAAATCATCATAAATACCAGTGGCGGCAGTGTGGGCCTTGAGCAAGGCTGAGATTCTATCTTCCGTCTGTGTGACTCTGTTAAATTCTCGGGCGAATTCCGTCAGATAGCGTTGGGCCTCACGGATGGTGATGGTATAAAGGGTTGTGTCCGCGCTGTCTTTCTTTAACTCTTCAGATTTTTGAAGGGCCATTTGATGAAGCTCTTGCAAATTGTTCAGAATTGCGCTTCTGTCTGCGACTTTTAAAGCAAGTCTTTTGAATTCCTCAGGTAGATCGTTTAGATCAAATGGCGCATTGGTGGACATGGCCAAATCTGCCGCAGGAACGGGAGATTGTGACGCTGTATTGATCTGGGATTCAATGAGCACGGTATGGTCATTGTCAAGCGGGCTGGCACCGGGAAAGCTGTCTTCTATCTCTAACACCTTCGCTTCCTCTTCGCCGATCATGGCGCAATCCACCCCGCCTGAAAAATATTTCCGAGGAACAGTTTGTTGCGTCAAAGGATCAATGTCATCTTTGATGTAGTTGTACACCCCTTTTTTAAAAGCCCGCAGATACCGTTGGTAAATCTTTTCTTTCTCTTGCGGATCATTAATATTAACCCCTGCTACTTTGTTCTTATTGGCGTAGATTTGCTCTAAAATACTATCTTTGATTTTCTTTTTGTACCAGGTCGCCAGGATAAGACTGTTATAGACTTGACGAAGGTGAGCAAAATTCTTATTTTCGTTAACTTCAATGGTCAATTGAGGAATGACAATTTCACGCACAATCTGACTGCCAAGCGAAGATGCACTCGCCATGACAGCGTGCTTTTGGAGCGAAAGATAGTCTTGCTCTAGCATGATTTTTAATTTGCTTTCAATGACATAGGCTGTTCCTGCTTTGGCATTTTCATAAACAACTGCCTTTTTGAGGCACTATCCACACCTTGTTAAAGGTATTCACTGGAATATTGGTGGTTCCATATCTCTTTTGGGATTCTTCATAAATCCGTTTCCAGAATTTTCTACCTGTATCCCCTTCTGGATAAATCAAACTGGCGGTGATCTGTTTAAGCATATAGTCTTCTGCCAACAAATCTCTTCCCATTTCCGTAAGCCCAAAACTATGAGGAATAATACGGTCTTTTTCGTATGGAGAGAGATTGACCCAAAGGTCTTTTTCCGGAATAGTTAAGGAGGCCAGGAAGTATTTAATCAGTCTACTGGATTCTTCTTTAAGGGCGCTATTAGATATCCGGCTGTCCCCTTTATCAAGGATAAACTCAAACTTGAATGGATTTTCAGGATGGACTTTAATGGCTTTAAGCATCGGTGGATTAAATTCTGGGCTTAAATCGACCATCACTCCGGGCGCAGGCAAACGAAAATCATCTGCCATCGCTGGCGCAGGGCCTGCCACTGTCCCTATAAATGCTATAAGGACAATTAAAACTGTAAGTTTTCTTAATGATTTCATGGGGTTTAATTTCATACAGGCCCTCCGCGCCTGCTTATATATAAAGTTTAAAACATAAATATACAAGAAAAGACGAAAAGGGGGTTTTTTCAAGAAACCGTTTTCTTTAAGAATTCCCGTCGTCAGACAAAAAAAATACCTGCCGACAAGGCTTGGCAGGCAAAAATTCATTCCTAAAATAAAAAAGGGGACGCTTTAAAGCGTCCCCTTTTTAAAACAGACTTCTTATTTAGAATACATGGCTTTTAACTGTGCCACGGAAGGAAAACTAGAATAGAATTCCCCTTGTGGACCGACATACCCATTGCCTGAACGCTTAATAACCACCGGCGTAAAACTGCCACCGTTATTAGGCACATTAATGGTAAAAGAATCTTGCACAGGCTCTGGAGCTGATGGCGCAGCCACCACTGTTTGCACTGGAGGCGGAGCAGTCACCACGACGGTCGGCTGAGCATACACCGCCGGCTGTTCCACCACCCGATAACCATGCGGAGTCCAGACATAATAAATCCCGTCGCTGGTATAATAGGTACGGCCATTAACCACCATGGCTTGAAAATCAGGTGGAATGGCTGTCACATAAGCACCCATGGGCGGCTGAACAATGATATAGTCCCCACCACCAACATATTCATAATATAAACCATCGGAATAATAATACCGCTGACCGCCAACCCACACCACATAGGCACCCGCGGGAAGCCAATGCGCATGATATCCCCAATGTGGATGATCATGCCAATGATAATAATCATGGTCATGATGATAACCACCATCTCCAATCCCTATGCCAACACTCCAATCAGCGAAGGATGCCGATGCAAAAGAAAACACACCTGCAATAATGATTGCCAAAATTAAACTCAATACCTTTTTCATAACCAACTCCCCTTTCTACTGTTTCCTATCCATTCTAACTTAAGCACGATACATGATCACATTCACTTTTTCAAGTGTCACTAGACCTTCTTTAACCATTTCATCTAAATGCGGCAAAAAGGCCATGATTTTCGGTTCACTATCCACCATTTCAATCACCATCGGCAAATCCTCAGATAAGCGTTCCAATTTGGCCGTGTGCATATGACTTTTACAGCCAAAACCCATGCAGCCTTTAAGCACGGTAGCCCCGGCCAATTGTTGCTTGCGGGCCAAATAGACAATGGCCTCATAAAGCGGCAAGCCTTGCCATTTATCCTGCTCACCACAAAAACCCTCAGTAATTTTCCATCCGCTGGAATTCTCATAGACATCTCCTAGATCAAACGACCTAATAAAACTCCCATTCTAAACACCACAAAACCAATCATCACACTGAGCAATACATTTAAAAAAGCCCGCATCGTCTCACCATCCTTGATAAGATTAGCGGTCTCCAGCATAAAGGTAGAGAAGGTGGTAAAGGCCCCACAAAAACCCGCCATGAGCAACACCCGCATCGCCGGGCTAAAAAGAAATTTCTCTTGAAAAACCGTGTCAAAGAGCCCAATCAAGAAACAGCCGATCAAATTAACAATCAAGGTACCATA
>Ga0206817_1118_pt1 | contig 24395 bp, 16 predicted proteins | sample Alteio_BWOrgCont_89_FD_152873 | JGI IMG/M metagenome (GOLD analysis project Ga0206817, IMG submission 152873) | Enriched cells from forest soil in Barre Woods Harvard Forest LTER site, Petersham, Massachusetts, United States -... | ecosystem: Environmental > Terrestrial > Soil > Temperate forest >...
GAACTTGTCATCGTCCTCCTGCTGTTTTTCCCGCGGCGCTACCGCATTATCTGTTTCTTTATCGTGACTCCGTGGCAAATCGTAGTCATCCTCACGGCAAATTACACGTTCCTCAATTACCTGGTGCTCGCACTTGGCTTTCTGCTGCTCGACGACCAGTTTCTTGTGCATCTCCTTCCACGGCGATTCCACCCTGGGCTGCAGCGAAACAAGCCGGATCTATCTATAGATGGCGTGATGGAAGAACCAGATGTCGTCGATCCGGAATCCGGCCGCGCCTCAACAAAACGCCGGAGACTCCATCTGGCGGCCCTGCGAACCGCTGTCAGCGCCGTCTTCCTCACCTGGATCTTTTACGTCACCACAGCTGAACTCATTCGCATGCTCTGGCGGGAAGCGCCTTTGCCATCTTCGCCCATTGTCGCGCTTGAACCCTTACGCATCGCCAATCAATATGGACTCTTCGCCATTATGACCCGCGGCCGTTACGAAATCGAATTCCAGGGGTCAAACGACGGCCAGATCTGGACCGCCTATCCATTCCGCTACAAGCCGCAGGCGCTTGACAAACCGCCGGGCATCTACGCGCCCTACCAGCCACGCTTCGACTGGAACCTCTGGTTTGCCTCGCTCGGCGACTGGCGTCAAAATTCGATCGTGCCTCTTACCGAGGAGCGTTTGCTCACAAACAGCCCCGACACCCTGGCGCTCTTTGCCGGAAATCCCTTCTCGCAGTCTCCACCGAAGTACGTTCGCGCGGTACTCTGGCAATATTGGTTTACATCGATGGCGGAAAAGCGTACGACCGGCTTGTGGTGGAGACGGCAGCTTTTGGGCCTGTACGCGCCCGTGCTTACCCGCAAACCCGACGGCGGTTTTGACGCCGTTCAATGGCCGGAGCCACTGGCACCCCATGAGTGACACAACAAGCCTGCTCCGTGACAAGAGCCACCGGCACGGCCGGCATGCGGTCGTCATCGGATCGGGTCCCAACGGTCTCGCGGCCGCCATTGTCCTGGCACAGGCGGGTTATGGCGTCGAGGTGCACGAAGCCGAGGCCGAAATCGGCGGCGGCGCGCGCACTCTACCCCTTACCCTCCCCGGTTTTTGGCATGATTTTGGTTCGGCTGTTCACCCTGTGGCCATCGGCTCTCCGTTCTTTTCATCTCTGCCGCTGCAGCAATACGGTCTCGAATGGATCCATCCACCCGCGCCGCTTGCGCATCCGTTCGACGATGGCACAGCTGTCATGCTTGAGCGCGATCTGAGAAGCGCCGAACGCGCTTTAGGGGCCGACGGCAAGCGTTGGCGCAAATTTTTTGAGCCGTTCGCGGCACACTGGATGCAACTCGCCGAAGAGGTCTTTCAACCGGTTGTGCATCTCCCGCGTCATCCGTTTTTGCTGGCGCGATTCGGAATACCGGCGCTGATGCCGGCACATACCTTTGCCCGACTGTTCTTTCAGGACGCGAGAACACGCGCACTCTTTGCCGGAATCGCAGCACATTCATTCCTACCGCTCGGCGCACCGCTGAGTTCCTCTGCCGGCGTGCTGCTTGCGGCAGCTGCCCATGCTGTTGGCTGGCCCATCCCGCGCGGAGGCGCGCAGTCCATCACCCGGGCACTTGCCGCGCAATTGAATACGCTCGGTGGGGTGATCCACTCCAATTCGCCTGTTACAGTGCTCGACTGCTTTTCCCGAGACACGCTGTTTCTCTGTGATATAAGCCCAAGGCAGTTGCTCTCGATCACCGGCCACCGGCTGACAAAACAATTTCAGCAGGATTTGCGCTACTTCGAGCCGGGGCCGGGAACCTTCAAGATCGATTACGCGCTGTCCGAAGCGATTCCATGGAAGGCTTCCGATTGCTGTCGTGCTGGAACCGTTCATCTTGGCGGCACATTGGAAGAGATAGCCCAGTCGGAACGAGCGGTGGCGAATGGACAACACGCGGAGAGGCCTTTTGTTCTGCTCGCTCAGCCTACGCTCTTTGATACGACGCGCGCACCGGAAGGGAAACACGTTGCGTGGGCCTATTGCCATGTGCCGAACGGCTCTATAGTCGACATGGCGGATCGTATCGAAGCGCAGATTGAGCGCTTTGCTCCAGGCTTTCGCGATTGCGTTCTCGCCCGCCACATTTCTTCGCCCGCCGTCCTTGAATCCATGGACGCCAATCTCATCGGAGGCGACATCAGCGGCGGCGCCATGACGATGCGCCAAACACTCTTCCGTCCAAGCCGGCACAGCTACGCCACCTCCGACCCCAATATTTACCTCTGCTCCTCATCTACGCCAGGCATGGGCGGCGTCCATGGCATGTGCGGTTATCATGCTGCGCACGCGGCCCTAAGAGACTCGACCAAGTAGACTTATCGATATGCGAGCACCACCACAGCTCTTACATGAAACCTCTTTATGCTGGCATTTCTTTCGCCTTCAGGTTATAAGCTCTATAAACAACATCTTTCGCAAACCCAAAATTCCAACCCACTACATTGGACTTTTTCTGGCATGGATTTCGAGCAACTGAGAACTTTCCTGGAAGTAAGCCGGCTGAAAAGCTTTTCTCGCGCAGCTGAAAAGCTGGGTGTCACCCAACCCGCCATCTCAGCGCAGATCCGTTCGCTCGAGAACGAAGCCGGAGCGCGTCTTTTCGACCGCGACGGCGGCAAAGTCACGTTCACTGCGGCTGGGCGCCTCTTCGAGCCTTTTGCGGAGCATTGCCTTCAGGTCCACAGTCACATCATGGTGGCCATTGGAGAACTACACCGGTCGCCGCGCGGAGAAATCTCCGTCAGCGCCAACGAGGCCACGAGTCTTTATGTGTTACCTACTGTCTTTGCGCAGTTCAAGAAGCAGTACACGCGTGTCAATCTTTCCATCGTGCGCGCCGATCGCGCCCGATCGCTTGAAGCTGTGATGAATCGCGAAGTCGATTTCGGCGTCGTCTCGCTGCCGGTGAAAGATGCGCGGCTCCTCGTAGACATCATCCACAAAGATGAGCTTGCGCTCGTCGTGCCCAAGACGCACCCGCTCGCAGTTCGCGATCAGATCAAATTTGCCGAGATCCTCCAGTACCCGCTGCTGCTGCCCAAGCATGGCCGCCAGCGCGAGCAAATCGACGACATCTTCCGCAGCCACGATGTACAGCCGCGCATTGCCATGGAAGTCGATTCGAGCGAACTACTCAAGCGCCTCATTGGAGCAGGTCTCGGAATGGGGTTCCTACCGCGCTCAAATGTTCGCGAGGACGAGCGCGCCGGTCTGCTGAAGACGCTGAAAGTGGACGGCGTTCGCCTTAGCCGCGAATTGGCCGTCGTCTTCCGGAAAGACAAGACGCTGACGCGCGCTGCTCATGCGTTTCTGGAAATCGCCACGGGACGCGCGCGTCCCATGCCCGTCGCTACGGCGGCCAAGACACGCGCATAAACCGGAATCTACGGCGCGCCTAGCCCATCCTGTTTGTGATAGTTCGGATAAGGCGGTTTCTGGTAAGTCGGTAATGGATGATCACGCAGGTCGTCCACCACTTCCTGCACCGCCCGCTCCAATTGAGGATCGTGCCCCGCCGCAACCGATTTGGGATCGTATTCCACTTCAATGTCCGGTTGGATGCCGTGGTTCTCGACTTCAAATTGCCCGGTCAACCCATATAGTGCAGTACGCGGCGCAGTCACCGCGCCGCCATCGAGCAAAGTCGGATAACCGCCGATGCCAACCAACCCGCCCCATGTGCGTACACCTATGAGCTTGCCGAGGCCTGCCTTGCGGAAGTACCAGGGCATCGCATCGCCGCCCGAGCCCGCTGACTGATTGATGATCATCACTTTCGGCCCGAAGATCGCGCCCGCCGGATCGGTTACGTCTTCGCCCTCGCGTGTCTCATAGCGACTCATCGGCACACGCCGCAGCGTATCGATCACGTAATCGGCGAGCTGGCCGCCCTCGTTGTAGCGCTCGTCGATGACCGCTGCCTGCTTGTCGACCTGAGAAAAGAAATAGCGGTTAAAGCTGGTGAATCCTGCGCCTGCTGTGTTCGGCATATAGACATACGCAGCTCTTCCGCCCGACAACTCTGCCACCTTGCGGCGATTTGCTTCAATCCAGGCAATGTTGCGCAGATTATGCTCTGACGGGATCGTGATCACCGTCACCTCGCGCGCATCGCTTCCATCAGGCTTAGGACCGACGCGCAGAACCACCTGCTTTCCTGCCATCCCATCGAAAAAACTGTAGATGTTATCTGTGGCATGAAGATCTCGTCCATTCACCGCAAGCAGATATTCACCTTCCTTCACGTTCACTCCCGGCTGCGTCAGCGGTGCCTGTAATGCAGGATTCCAGTTCTCTCCATTGAAGATTTTTACGAAACGATAGCGCCCGTTCTCAATCGCGTAATCCGCGCCCAATAGACCGGTTTTTGGCGAGTGGTCGGGTGGACGCGGACCGCGAATGAACATATGTCCGATCGTAATTTCGCCCAGCATCTCTTCCAATAAGTAATCAAGATCGCTGCGTGATCCCAAACCGGCAAGATACGGCTCATACTTTACGCTCGCCTTGTGAATATCGAGTCCATGATGGTTTGGGTCATATAGAAAGTCGCGCTCAATGCGCCACGTCTCAAAATACATCTGCCGCCACTCCGCGCGCGGATCAACCGTGGCCTGCAGGCTTCCTAAATTCAACCCTTTGCCTACAGGAGCATCGTTCGCCGCAGGCTTCAGATCGTCGGCATCGGCAATAAACCACCCCTCGCCCTTCTGGTAGAGCATCTTGTCGCCGTCGAAGGAAGGTACAAACTGCCCGATGTTTTGCAGCACCTGATCGGTCGCACGTTTTTCCAGCGTGAAGCGCCACAGTGAACGCACATACGGCCCGTCATCGTCGTGCGAGGACTGCGCGACCGGAAGCCCCTCACCCAGATACAGCACGCCTTCTTTGCCGGCCTGGAGCGCAACATAGTTCCGCGCCGGGATTGGCAGCGGCAGAGTACGGCGGTCAATGTCGTCGAGATCAATTTTTACGGCAGGCAGCTTTGCTTCTTCCTTCTTGTCCTTATCCCCGCTCTTGTCGTCCTTTTTGTCCTTATCGCTGTCCGTGGCAGCGTCTTTCTTGTCCTTGTCTTTATCTTTGTCCTTATCAGCGACTTTCTCGTCATCGCTCTCCGGAGGTAATGGCGAGGGCAGGTCTTTCGCCAGCACAACAACGTACGCATTGTTCGTCGTCGCCCGATCGAGACTCGACAGATCGAAGCCGGCGGCTGATGGTCCGATGTCCGTACTTGCGGTGAAATACAGATACTTGCCGTTGCGATCAAAGACCGTGTTCTCCACGTCGCTCATGCCATCTGTGATTTGCGTGGCTTTATGTGTGTCGACGGAATACAGATAAACCGCATGCAGAAAGTTATGCAGTGTCTTCAGATACACCACCCACTTGCCATCCGGAGACCAACTCGCGCTCTGCGATGCATCAAATCCCTCGTAGTTATCTGTATCGATCTTGACCGGGTGACCGCCATCTACGTCCACGTACCAGATGTTGAGCTTTTTATCGCCATAAAGAATGCGCTTTGAGTCCGGCGACCACTTTGGCGAGTAAAAGAAGGATGGCTCCGGACCCAGATCAATCACCTTCTTCGCGCCGATACCATTTTGTGGCGAGATGAACAGCTGGTACTCGCCCGATGCGTCGCTGAAATAAGCAATCGACTTTCCATCCGGCGACCAGGCGGGATCGCGCTCCGCGGCCGACGATGTATTCGTCAGGTTGCGCGCATCTCCTTTTTCCTGCGGAACGGTGAAGATATCGCCGTGTGCTTCAAACACAGCACGCGCGCCTGTAGGTGAGATGGCAGCGTGCCGAATCTCCTGCGCTTCAATTGTTGCTACGTGCGGCTCCAGCGCTGGCAGATCACCACGCAAGGTAATGTTCACCGTATGTTCCGATTTGCTGGCGAGGTCATAGAGATGGATGCTGCCGAATTGCTCGTAGACAATTCCACCCGGCCCCGCGTCGGCAGACTTCAGATCGAAGCCATGGTTCTCTACCGCCTGCTCTACTGTCTTGCTTTTCGTGTCATATACAAACAGTGTCAGCGGTCCGTTCCTGTCGGAGAGGAAATAGACCTTATCGCCGACCCACATGGGATTCTTGTCGTTTGAATTGTCCCGAGGCACCTTCACCAGATCGAGTGTCGACAGATTTACCAGCCATATCGGTTCCGTCTGGCCGCCGCGATATCGCTTCCACGCCACCTGCCATTGATTGAAAGGCGTGTAAGCGATCCATTTGCCGTCTGCGGAAAGTGATCCACTGTCCGCCGATGGCAGCGGCATCTCGACCGGCAGGCCGGACCCGTCGGCGGAAATCCTGAACAGCTTCGCGAAATCGTTGAATGCCGTGCGTCCGCTCAGAAACAGCAGCTGCGAGCCATCCGGAGTCCATCCAACCACTGCATCTTGCCCTGGATGATAGGTGATCCGTCTCGGCACGCCGCCTTCGGCAGAAATCACATAGACATCGTCGTTGCCATTGATCCTTGCCGAGTAAGCAAGCCGGTTTCCGTCCGGGGAGAAGAAGGGTCCCGCGGTGAGTGATGCTGTAGACGTCAACCGCTGCGCTTCGCCGCCATCGCGCGAAACGACCCACACATCATCCGCATAGCTGAATGCAATCTTGTCCTTGCCAAGTGATGGATTGTGTAGAAGCAACGGGGAGGCCAACGCAGAAACTGAAGCTGAAAATATGAAAAAAAGCTGACGCAAACGTCGAAACACGCATCCTCCACGGGCTGTGATAGTGGCGCAAGTCTACTATAAGTACCAAACTCCCTGTTCCAGATGGCAACCGCAACTTCTTGGAAAGAAGCTGTGTAGAACATGGCGCACACTTCTCAAGGCCCGCCCGTCTCGGCAAGCAGGCGAACGCTCAAGCTCGTCAGGAAAACTATTCCTGGACGTTCTTACGTGGCCTTTTCACCTTGCTCAAAGGCGTCCCCGGAGGATAGCCTGTCGACTGCCGCACCGTAAGCTTCGTCGGAATCGGCCACGTCTTTTTTGCCCGTGCATGCATCGGCTCGACGTGCGAGCGCAATGCGGAAAATGCATGTCGCGCCAGGTCATGCCGCGACATGCGCACCGTCGTCAGCGGCGGATAAACGAATTCCGCTAGGTGGATGTCGTCAAATCCAATCACTGACATGTCATCGGGGACGCGCAAACCTGCCTTTGCCAGTACGCGCAATGCGCCAATCGCCGTCATATCGTTGGAGCACATGACCGCTGAGGGCAGTTCCGTGTTTTTCAGAATCTGCTCCATCGTCCGCATGCCGCCCTCAAGCGTGTGATCGCCCTCTACCAGCCACTCCGGAGCAGGCTGCAAACCAATTTCCTCGACCGCTCTCAGAAATGCGTCCTTACGGAGCTGGCAGGTGCGCTGCCGCAACGGTCCGCTGATGAAGCCAAGTCTGCGATGTCCCAGTGTTGCCAGATGCTGCACGCCTTGTCGAATGCCTTCGTAATAATCCACTGCCAGTGTGCTCACATTTTCGTTCGGGGGCGTAGCGTCCACAAATACCATGGGGATATTGCGCGATACCAGCTCGTCCAGAAGCGGCTCTTCGATGCCGAAGGTCATCACCGCCACGCCCTCCACATTCCGCTCGATCATGCGCCGGATGCAGATCTCCATTCTCTGGGGATCATAGTTCGTCGAGCCGATCAGGATTTCGTAATTATTTTCAATTGCGAAATCCTCAAATCCCTGGATCAACTCTGGGAAAAAGGGGTTCATGATCTCCGAGATCAACAGTCCGAACAGACGACTGCGGCCCGAGACGAGCGCTCGAGCCTGCGTGTTCGGGAAGTAATTGAGCTCTTCGATTGCCTTCCATACCCGTTTGGCGAGATCTTTATCCACCGTGGGCACGCTGTTGATGGTGCGCGAGACCGTTGCGATCGACACACGCGCATGCCTGGCGACATCACGAATGTCCAGCCGCTTCTTCTCGCTTTTTTTCTGTCTCGGTTTTTTCTTCATTACCGGCAAAGTTAGGCTCTCCGCTTGACTTCGCAAGTGTAAATTGCATAAGGTCAGAGCGCCAGTAAACGTTTGCCGGAAATTAGTTTGTTTGTTTCTTCTGAGAAAGAAAGCCATTTCCTAAATCGCTTTAGTAATATGGCAGCATTCGATCTTTTTTCACGCTATGAGAGCAGAACGCCATGCTTGACGATCTCCGCACGCAGGTCCTCGAAGCCAACCTCGAATTGGTGCGCCGCGGCCTGGTCCTCTATACCTTCGGCAATGCCAGCGGCATCGACCGTCAAACCGGCCTTGTCGCGATAAAACCCAGCGGCATTCCATACGAGTCCATGGAGGCCTCGCATCTGGTGATCACCGATCTCGACGGCAAGATCGTAGAAGGAGACCTGCGGCCATCGTCCGATCTTGCCACACATCTGCTTCTCTACCGCGAATTCCCCTCCATCGGCGCCGTTGTGCATACCCACTCTGAATATGCGACTGCATGGGCGCAGGCTGGACGCAGCATTCCTGCTTACGGAACAACCCATGCCGATTATTTCTATGGCCCGGTTCCGGTGACCGAAGAGCTGACCGACGACGACATCAACGGCGACTATGTGCACAATACCGGCCTGGCTATCGTTCGCCGCTTCCGCGATCTCGATCCTGACGCCGTGCCCGGTGTGCTGGTTGCCGGACACGCGCCCTTTTGCTGGGGCAGAGATGCTGCCCACGCTGCGCACAATGCCGTCGTTCTCGAAGCCGTGGCCCGCATGGCCTTTTACACCGCTGCGCTCAATCCCGAATGTAAAGGCGTCTCGCAGGCGCTGCTCGATCGCCACTATTTCCGGAAACACGGCGCCCAGGCGACCTATGGGCAGAAGAGTTGAAGATTTCTGGTAAACGCAATACGAAATAAATCGCACGAATATGAATTGTTGTCACTTAAATCGAGGCAAAACGGAAGATGCCATTTGAATTCGCCCATACATTGATCTGCCATCCCCAGGCGCTCTCGCTCTTTCTGGCGGGCAAATCGCTTGCCCACCTGAACGGCGTGGATATTCTCGTCATCGCCGTCTACTTCGCCATCGTTATCTTCATCGGCTTTTACCTCAAGGGCTCAACCAACACCAGCGAAGAATTTTTCATGGCTGGTCGCGAGATGACCGCCTGGATCGCCGGTCTCAGCTTCGTTTCAGCCAACCTTGGCTCGCTCGAGCTGATGGGCTGGGCTGGCTCCGCCTATCAGTACGGCATCCTTGCAACGCACTGGTACTGGATCGGCGCGATACCCGCCATGCTCTTCCTCGGCATCATCATGATGCCCTTCTACTACATCTCGAAGACGCATTCGGTGCCCGGCTATCTGCATCTGCGCTACGGTGACGGAGCCCGCGCGCTCTCGGCCGTCAGCTTCGCCTTTATGACCGTTCTGATGAGCGGCATCAATATGTATTCGATGGCCATCGTGATGAAGGTGGTACTCGGCTGGAACCTGAACTTCAGCATCTGGGTTTCGTCGATTACTGTCGCTCTTTACGTAGCGCTCGGCGGCCTGCGTTCCGCGATCTTCAATGAAGTCCTGCAATTCCTGCTCATCTGGCTGGGTGCGTTGTTGGTGCCGATTCTGGGTCTGATCGAAGTCGGTGGCTGGAGTAATCTTCGCCAGCAGATTCTCACAAATCTTGGGCGCAGCGATTACGTTCATATGTGGAGCACCCTCGGCCACTTCCACGACAATCCGATGGGCGTTCACTGGACCGGCATTGTCTTCGGCCTCGGCCTCGTCATCAGCTTCGGTTACTGGACTACTGACTTCCTCGTTGTGCAGCGCGTGCTCTCCGCTCATAACCTGCGCGCAGCCCGCATGGCTCCCATCATCGGTGCTGGATTCAAGATGGCCGTGCCATTTATCGTCATCCTGCCCGGTCTGCTCGCCCTCTCCGTGCTTCCCTTTCATCTTGTCGGAGAAACGCAGGCCGTTGCCACCGGCCAGCACAGCTATAACGAAGTGCTGCCGCTCATGCTCGTGCGTTATTGCAGTCCGGGCTTGCTCGGCCTTGGCGTGACGGCGCTCATCGCTGGATTCATGTCCGGAATGGCCGGCAACGTCAGTGCTTTCTCCACCGTCTGGACATACGACATCTATGGTGCATTCCTCAATAAGAAAGCCTCCGATAAACACTACGTCGCCATGGGTCGCTGGTGCACTTTTGTCGGAGTGCTTATCTCGGTTGGCACGGCGTATCTTGTGCAACACGCTGCCAGCATTATGGATTATGTGCAGGCGCTCTTCAGCTTCTTTATCGCGCCACTCTTTGGTACCGTCATCCTTGGCATGTTATGGAAGCGGGCTACCAAGGCAGGGGGCTTCTGGGGGTTGCTCGCGGGAACGTTCACTGCTATTGGCCTTTGGGCATGGGTCCACTACGATCCTTCAGCGCTGCGCTACGTTGCGCTTTCCGCCGACGCCAAAGCGATGGCAGAAGATATGTATCGGGCGCTCTGGTCCTGGATGGTTTGTATCATCGTCACGGTGATTGTCAGTTATATGACGCAACCGAGGCCTGTAACTGAGCTCGAAGGCCTTGTGTACGGGGCTTCGCGCATCCCTGAAGAGCGCGACGAGCACTGGTATCAGCGTCCTATTGTCTGGGCCGGCATGATTGCCGTCCTTTTTGTTGTTCTCAATGTCATCTTCTGGTAAGGGGGATCACGAAATGCGTGAAGCAATGTCCATCTGGTTTTTTGCGGGTGTCCTCTTTCTTATCTATGGGGTAATCATCACCGCACAGGGTCTCTGGGAACTGGCCCATCCCCCGACGCATCCTCCGGTTTTGTTCCACCTGCATCCAGCCATCTGGTGGGGTGCAATGATGGGAATAGCCGGCCTCCTGTACACCATCCGTTTTTGGCCGCGAGTCAAAAGATAGTGCTGTCTTGTTTTGAAGGGATACCGCTTTACCGTGCCGATCGATGCGGCAATTAGAAAGGGCTTAGCTCGGAGGAGAACTTCCTCAAGGACCACACAAAATGAAAAAGCAACTTACATTTGGAGTCATTGTCGGCAGCCGCGGCTTCTTCCCACACCATCTCGCGAAAGAAGGCCGCGAAGAGATGATCAAGGTACTCGATGCCGCCGGCTACAGGAGTATCGTATTGTCGCCGGAACAAACGCAGCATGGAGCCGTTCAGACGCCTGACGATGCCCGCCACTGCGCCGAGCTTTTCAAGCAGCATCGTGAAGAGATCGACGGCATCATCGTTACGCTGCCGAATTTCGGCGAAGAGCGCGCCATCGTTGACGCTATCCGCCTGTCTACCTTGAAAGTACCAGTCCTCGTCCAGGCCACGCCTGACCGTACTGACATCATGAAGATCACGAATCGCCGCGACAGTTTTTGTGGCAAGATGTCGGCCTGCAACAATCTCATGCAGTACGGCATTCCGTATTCACTGACTGCCCTTCACACTGTCTCGCCCAGCTCTGAAGCTTTCAGCAAAGACCTCGCTTGGTTCGCCGCCGTCTGCCGCGTCGTCAGCGGCTTTCACAACCTTCGCATTGGAGCCATCGGCGCGCGCCCTGCGGCCTTCAATACTGTCCGCTACAGCGAGAAGCTTCTCGAATTGAATGGCGTATCGGTCGAAACGCTCGACCTCTCTGAAATCCTGGGCCGCATCAACCTCATGAAGGACACGGACGACGCTGCACAATCCAAACTCGCCGCCATCAAGTCCTATGTGTCTACAAACGGTATTCCTGACGCAGCTCTCATGAAGATGGCCAAGCTCGGCGCGGTCATCGATGGCTGGATGAAGGAAACCTACTGCACCATCAGCGCCATCCAGTGCTGGACATCGCTCGAAGAATACTTTGGCGTCGTTCCCTGCACCATCATGAGCATGATGAGCGAGAACCTCTTCTCCAGCGCTTGCGAAACCGACGTCGTCGGCGTTCTTAGCATGTACGGCCTCGCACTCGCATCGGAAACGCCCAGCGCACTGCTCGACTGGAACAACAACTACGGCGAAGATCCTGACAAAGCCGTCTGCTTCCACTGCTCCAACTTGCCGAAGCACTTCTTCGCAGACGTTGTTATGGACTTCCAGGAGATCATCGCCGGGACCGTCGGCAAGGAGAACACCTTCGGCACCTGCGTCGGACGCGTCAAGGCAGGAGCTATGAGCTATCTCCGCTTCTCGACCGATGACTTCAATGGAAAAATCCGTGGTTATATTGGCGAAGGTGAGTTCACCAGCGATCCGCTTGAAACCTTCGGTGGCGCAGGCGTGGTCCGCATCCCGAAAATGCAAAAGCTCCTGCGCTTCATCTGCGAACGAGGCTTCGAGCATCACGTCGCCGCCAACTTCTCAACCGTTGCCAGTCCAGTTTACGAGGCAGCAACACGCTATCTCGGATGGGAGATGCACTACCACGAAGACCCGAACGCGTAGTCCCTTTTTCGCTGTCATCCTGAGCGAAGATCTGCTTTTTGCTCTAGAGTCACAGACCGAGGGCGCCCCATCCTTCGCAAAGCGAAGGGTGGGAGACCACCAACATTAGCCATCGAAGAAAAGTAGGCGCGGGCTTTAGCCCCGAGGTAACAAATACATGTCCATCGTTGCAGGCGTCGATTTTGGAACACTCAGCGTACGCGTCACGTTACTAGACAGCGAGAAAGGCCGACTCGCCACCACAAGCGCCGAATACCCGCTCAAACGCAAACGCGAAGACCCTGATTATGCCACGCAATCGCATCATGACCAGATGGACGCCCTTGTCAAGGCTACACGCCAGGCTATCGCCGATGCCGGCATCGACGGAAGCCGGATTGAATCCATCGCGCTCGACACGACGGGATCAAGTGTCATACCCGTCGGCGAAACTCTTGAGCCGCTCGACGACTACTATCTCTGGTGCGACCACCGCGCCAAAGAAGAAGCGCAGCAGATCACCGAGCTCGCCCAGCGCGAGCACCTCGAAGCCATCGAGTGGTGCGGCGGCGTCTACTCCCACGAGTGGGGATTCGCCAAGCTCCTTCACTGGCTACGGCACAACCCCGATAAGCGCGACCGCTTCGTCACCGCTTTCGAGCATTGCGACATGGTCGCGGCAACACTCTGCGGCATTACCGATGCGAAGCAGGCCAGGCGCAGCGTTTGTGCCATGGGCCACAAATGGATGTGGAACCCGAAGTGGGACGGCCTGCCATCGCAGGAGTTCCTGTCTAAACTCGACCCGTTATTCGAAGGCATTCGAGAAAAGCTTGCTGGCCGTTACGAAACCTCCGACAAACTCGCGGGCCATCTCTCGCCCAAGTGGGGCGAAGCGATGGGTCTGCGTGCCGGAATCCCCATCCCGGTCGGTGCCTTTGACGCGCATTGGGACGCTATCGGCGCCGGATGCCGCGAGGGCGATGTCGTCAACGTGGTCGGCACATCCACCTGCATCATCGCCATGCAGCAGAAAGCCTCTCTAGTTCCCGGCGTCTGCGGCGTCGTTCAGGGGAGTGTGCACCCTGCATACACCGGTGTTGAAGCCGGCCTCTCCGCCACCGGAGACATCTTCGAAGCCATCGCCCGCCGCGCCGGAACCAAAGTTGCCGAACTTTCACGCGGCCTTGAAAACTACCGCGCCGGACAGACCGGGCTGCTGCGCCTAAGTTGGGACAACGGGGACCGCACCGTGCTTGTCAATTCGGAACTGGGTGGCGTGACACTCGGCTGGAACCTCATACACACCGCACAGGACGAGCTCTATGCCGCAATCGAAGGCACCGCCTTCCACACGCGCATCATTCTTGAGCGCATGGCCGAGTATGGAGTACCCGTTGACCGCGTCATCAACGCAGGCGGCATTCCTCAGAACAATCAGGCGCTCAATCAGGTTTATGCCGACGTCCTGGGCAAACCCGTCCTTGTTCCCGCCGGAATTCCGACCAGTCTTGGCTCCGGCATTTTTGCGCTGCTCGCGGCCGGCGCAGTGCCGAGCATTGAAGAAGGACAGGCAAAGATGTGCCTCAGCTACAAAACCTTCACGCCGCAACCAAATGCGCAGGCAACCTACAATCGCCTCTTCGAGCATTACCGCAAACTTTATTACGCGCTTGGCAAACGCGACACGGAACCCGCCGCCATCGGGGATGTACTCCCGGAACTGCGCAGGATCGCTGCCGATGCTATTCGCCGTCATTGAGCCATTCACATGCTCATCCCTTGGGTTTTCATGACATCAATCAATGGACTTACCGATTCCAGTTATTGTCTAACCAACTGATCGTGAGCCACTTGCTGCCCTAAGACAGCCCCTGCATGGATAACGCATGGCCGGCTCCAGTTTGACCTTGCTTCCATTCATGAGAATGCATCTTGACTTTCATTCTGCATCGGTATATCTGCGTGTGTGGTCTTTGTTAGTTGTTTCTATAACGTTGTAAGTCAAGTTGTATGTGTCTCCCCTAAATTCAGGAAAAACCCAAAAGGAGTAACAGCTATGCCCCTTAACAGACGTCTGTCGCGAATGGGTATTCTAGCTTCCCTTTCGCTTGGAATTCTTGCCCTGATGGCAGGTTCGGGATTTGCCGCCACCCATATGCAGGCGGACCTGGGCCCCGAAGATCAGTCAAAGCAAATTTCAGTGACCGTTTGGTTAAACCTGCACAACAAGGCAGCCCTGGACACGATAGTCGAGCAAATGTACGACAAGACCTCGCCGAACTATCACAGGTTTCTGACGATGAAGGAGTTTAAAACCCAATTTGCGCCGACGGCTAAGGACATCGCCACCGTTCGCAATTTCCTCGCCGTTCACAATATGAAAGTCAGCTCGATTGACAGGAATAACCACTTTATCGTGGCGCAAGGAAGTGTTGGGGACGCGCAGACAGCATTTAATACCAAGATCAATCGCGTGATGGTCAACGGTGTGATGCGCCACGCAACCATATCCGCGCCTTCCATTTCGGAACCCGCTACGAGTGCACTTGTGTCGACGGTGCAAGGACTGAGTGACCTTGCATATCAGGCAAATGTAAGCCCAGCCGTAAATCCTGAAACCCGCATCCCCTATGCCGGAGTTTCACCTTCGGCCGTCGGTGCAAATGGGCTGTTTTTTAGCGGAGAATGTCTCCGTCCACCTGAAACAGTTACCTTCACGACCGGAGGCAGCACTCCCAAAGCCATTTATGCCGGCAACCGGTATGGAGCGGATATCAACAGCCCCGCGCCCAATCTGCCGTCCTGTGGCTACGACGCTGCTGAAATGCAGAAAGCGTACGGCCTGGATAAAGTCTATAAATCGGGCCTCGATGGGACCGGCCAGACCATTGTTATCGTCGATGCCTTTGGCTCGAACACCATCGTTGCCGATGCAAACCTGTTCTCCCAACTCAACAATTTACCCCCTCTCACCTCGTCGAATTTCGCCATCTTCACTCCTAATGGTTCCGCGACCTGCACCAGCACAAACGGGTGCATCGCCGGGAACTGGCAATTTGAAACCACGCTAGACGTTGAATGGGCGCACGCTATTGCCCCAGGCGCCAACATCGTTCTGGTTCTGGGGGCAGACAACTCGTTTACCAACCTCGATCTTGCCAACCTTTTTGCCATCGAAAATGGATTCGGCACCGTGCTCTCGAACAGTTTCGGGGCTCCCGAGATCCTCTTACAACAAGAAGACCCGTCGGAACTCACGGTCGAGAATGGCATTTCAGAGATTGCCTCCGCTTTAGGGATTTCTCACAACATTTCCAGTGGAGATTCGGGCGACTTTCTTGTAGAAGACACCGCGAATGGGGTTCCTGCAGTGTCTGTCACGGCAAACGCCGCTACCCCGTTCGCGACGGGAGTTGGCGGTACCAGTACGTTCCTGGACTCCAAGGACAATATCGAGTTACAAACCGGATGGGGTATGAACTTTGCGCGCATCGCTGAACCCACCCCGAACCCACCAACGATCCCGCCACTCCTCTTCGGTTTTCAGAGCGGATCCGGAGGGGGAACCAGCGTTGTCTACGCCAAACCCAAATACCAGAAAGGAAACACGACCGGCGGCATTAAATTCCGCCAGGTGCCCGATATTTCCATGAATGCCGACCCGGAGACTGGGAACGAAATTATCGTCACGCCCACCAGCGTTCCCGGCGATGAACAGTTTGTGGAGGTGTTCGGGGGCACGAGCCTATCTACCCCGATGTTCTCCGCATTCTGGTCAATCGCGAACCAGGCGGCCGCGAACGAGGGCTTGGGACCTTTGGGGAACGCTGCACCAATCCTCTACGAGTTGGCCGGCAGTGCAATTACTGATGTCAACCTGAAGAATGCTGATACGCTGCTGAACGTAACGGGAACTATCTTCAACCCGCCAAATCCACCCCAGTTCGAAAGCGCAACTGCTCTTGCAGGACCTCAGGCGCCTACGACGCGCTTTGTAAGCGCGTTATTCCAAAGCTCTACATCAACGCGATGGGATGTGTTTACCTTCGGAACAGACTCGTCACTGGCCACAACTGCCGGCTGGGACGACGTCACCGGACTTGGCACGCCGAACGGTATGCCTTTCATCAATCAAGTATTGAAAGCAATCAAGTAATTTCACAAATGTATCATCCTGATGGGTCGCTCAATGGGCGACCCATCTTTTTGCCATGTGGTAGTTCAGCTCAGACATACATCGAGAGCAGCGATAAACCACTTCTTTTTTCCCGATGTGCTACGTAACCAACCCCGCTTCGCATCATCTGCTGTACAAATGTTTGAGAGTAACGAAACAGATGTAAGGAGAGAAAATCGATGAATGCTGCCGTCGTCCATGCTTTTACCACTCCACCTCGTTACACATCTTTCCCCGACCCTGTGGCAGCGGATGGAGAGGTGATTGTGAATGTGACCGCCGCTGGCCTGCACCCGATCGTAAGAGCTCTGGCGAACGGCACACACTACGGCAGTACGGGAGAGCTGCCCTTCATTCCGGGTGTCGATGGAGCAGGACGGCTCGAAGATGGAACACGGGTCTTCTTCGGCGCAATCAGAAGTCCTTACGGCACGTTTGCCGAGAAGGCGATTACGGCAAAGTGGATATGCTTACCGCTGCCTGACACACTCGATGACGTGACAGCCGCCGGAATGGCGAATCCCGGCATGTCGTCATGGGCCGCACTCAAAGCACGTGCCCGGTTTACCGCCGGAGAGAGTGTGCTGATCCTTGGCGCTACCGGCACTGCGGGAAAGCTCGCCGTCCAGATCGCAAAACGGCTGGGAGCACGGCGCATCATCGCCGCCGGACGCAATCCACAGGCGCTCGAGGAACTAACGGCGCTGGGTGCCGATGCGGTCATTTCGCTTGAGCAGGAACATGACACACTTGTCTCTGCCTTTCGCGCAGCGATAGCCGTTAGCGGCGTGGATGTCGTTCTTGACTATCTGTGGGGACAGCCAGCGGAGGCCGTGCTTGCCGCAATTTCGCAAAAAGGACTGCGGCATGCCTCGTCGCGCATTCGGTTCGTGCAGATAGGGTCAAGCGCGGGACCCGCGATCTCATTGCCGGCTGCAACACTGCGCAGCACCGGACTTGAGCTGCTTGGAAGCGGCTTCGGCAGCGCTTCGATGGATGAGATTGTGCAGGCTGTACGCGAGTTCTTTCAGGTAGCGGCCGCCTCTCCGTTTCAGATCAAGATACAGCCGGTTCCGCTACGCGATGTCGAGGCCCTGTGGAATAAGCCCGGACACGATGCACGGCTTGTATTCCAGCCTTGATGGATTCTCAGTGACTTCCAGAAATTTGCAACAGGTCTTTCGTTGCTGAGGTGATCGAACGCACCATCATTGCCGCCACATACGCAGCGCCGAAGCCGTTGTCGATATTGACGACCGCGACATTCGGCGCGCAGGAATTGAGCATGCCGAGCAGTGCCGTTAGGCCGCCAAAGGCTGCGCCATAACCCACACTGGTGGGCACGGCAATGACCGGAGCAGCCACTAGTCCACCGACCACACTCGGCAATGCTCCTTCCATGCCCGCACAAACAACCACAACACGTGCCTGAGCCAGCAGATCACGCTGGGCAAGCAGGCGATGCAGCCCGGCAACGCCAACGTCATAAATGCGCTCAACCTTCAGCCCCAGATATTCCGCCGTCACCGCAGACTCTTCGGCAACGGGAATATCGCTCGTTCCCGCACAAAGAACTGCAATGGGACCCGCACCTGAAGATTCTTCGCACTGCCGCAGGCCGATGATGCGGGCCTCGGCATGGTACTCCGCCCCTGGAACCATTTGCTTCACTGCATCCCATGCGACCGCATCGGCACGGGTCGCAATTACGTCGCCGCCAGCGAGCGTCATGCGAGCGAAAATTTCGGCTACCTGGTCCGGAGTCTTCCCCGCAGCATAGATGACCTCCGGCAAACCAAGCCGCAGCGAACGATGATGGTCGATCTTCGCGAAGCCTGCATCTTCAAAAGGGAGATGCGACAACTTCTCAAGAGCGTCCGCAGAACGCAGATTTCCGTCCTCTACCTGCTTTAGCAACGCGAGAATCGCGTCCCGGGTCATGCTTTCACCCTCTTATCGGCAACCGCTACAAGAGCGGCCTGTATCACCTGTTTGAGAGGAACACCATGCTGCCGTGCAGCGTGCACACAGTCTTCATACTCCGGCATCAGGTTCAGGTCCTCGCCGTTTCGCGATCCAATTTTGACGCGGATGCTGCCGAATGTCGTCTCTACCTCGATAAAGCGGCGCTGCAGAATCACGCGATCTTCTTCGCGCACGCGGATGCCGAGTGTCGTCGTCTCGCGCAGCAAGAGCTCTTCCAGCGCCTCGCGCCGCTCCGGACGGCAAAGCACGGTCAACAGGCTGCCCATGCGGCCTTTCTTCATCACCACCGGCGCGCACATCACATCCAGCGCTCCATCTTCAAGCGCCCGCTCCATAACGTGCGCAATCACTTGCGGCGTCATATCGTCCACGGCACACGCAAGCACCAGCACGCGCTCGTTCGTTGGAGCTTTCTTCGCTGCCGATTGGCCGATATTCAACCGCAGCACATTCGGAAAACCTTCAGGATTTCGCGTACCCGCGCCATATCCGATCACATCTGCTGTCAGCACCGGAACTTCGCCAAACTCACAACCGAGAGCTTTCAGCAGAGCGGCTCCTGTCGGCGTGGTCAGCTCTTTCTGGATACCAGCCGAATAGATCGGGATTCCCTTCAGCAGCTCCGCGGTTGCTGGCGCTGGCACCGGGAACATACCGTGCGCGCAATGCACAAAGCCGCCGCCGACGTTCACCGCCGAGGCATACCACGCATCCACACCAAGCGAACAAAGCCCCGCCGCTCCGCAGACAATGTCTGTGATCGTATCCACCGAGCCTACTTCATGAAAGTGAACCGTCTCGACTGGGACATTGTGAATTTTTGCCTCTGCCTGCGCCAGCAACTCAAAGGCGCGCAATGCAAGAGCGCGTACATCCTCTGCCAACGGCGTTTGGCTGATCAGTTCCTGAATCTGCTTCCAGCTGCGCCCATGAACATGGGGATGCTCATGTCGATCTTTATGCTCGTGCTTATGATCGTGGCCGTGCTCGTGTTCATGATCGTGACTATGCTCATGCTTGGGTTCATGAGCATGCGTATGCTCGGCAATCTCACCGCTGGCCGCGTCGAGCACGTCTATCTTCGTCGCAGTAATCCCGCTTCGATCGACCGTCGTAAAACGCAGAACAGCACCAATCCCCAATGCCTTCGCCGTATCTTCAAGCAACATTCGTGGGACGCCAGCATCCACCAGAGCGCCGAGCAGCATGTCGCCGCTGATACCGGCAAAGCATTCCAGATAACCAATTCGCATCGTTTTATTTTCCTGCGGCCTTCATGAGCATGTCGAGGGGCAGAATCTCGTTCATGGAACCGGAGCGGTAACCATCACAGTCAACCGCAACGTAGTGGAAGCCCGCACCACGCACAGCCTTTCCGATCTTCCGGAAAGTTTCCGGCAACAGGGCAGACGCCAATTCACTCTCGGCGATCTCAATGCGCGCGATATTTCCGTGGTGCCGTACGCGGACGTTTCGCAGCCCGAGCACATGCAATGCTTCTTCCGCGTCTTCGACCATGCGCAGCGCCTCGGGGGTGACACGCCGCCCATATTCGATGCGCGACGAAAGGCAAGCCGATGCCGGTTTGTCCCAAACGCGCAGCCCGGCCTCCTGTGCCAACGCACGGATGTCGCTCTTGCTTAGCCCGGCTTCTGCCAAGGGAGCCGTCACAGCGTGCTCAACCGCCGCCTTCTGCCCGGGTCGAAAATCCTTTTTGTCATCGATATTCAGACCGTAAGCAACGGACTGAAAGCGGAGACGCAGCCGCTCTTTTTCCAGGACGGTAAATAGCTCATCTTTACAGTGAAAGCAGCGATCTGCCCCGGTGATCGCATAGGCCTCGCGCTCCAACTCATCCGTTTCCACCGTCAGCAGCGGAATCTCCTGTTCCTGCGCAAACTCTACCGCTTCACGATAATGGCTTCGCGGCAGGCTGGCAGAATCGGCGATCACGGCAACCATTTGGCTGCCAAGTACGCGGCTGGCCGCATAGGCAAGATAAGCCGAGTCGACGCCGCCTGAATACGCGACAATCACACTGCCGATTTCGCGAAGCCTCGCCTCCAGAAGCTGTTTCTTTTCACCCAGCTGCATCGTTAACCCAGCCATTGCGGATTCTTGAAAGTTCCATCGAAGTTGTGTGTCGTCTTGTACAACTCGAACTCGCCGTTTTGCGCAACGCTCTCCGTCTTCTTCAGAAGAGCGCTGACTTCTGCGGCATCTAGGCCGCGAAAGTTTTTTGCCGTATCGAGCGCCTGCTTAAGAATGTCCATCGAGTCGCAACCTGTAATCACGACGCTCACCGGCAAGTGCATCGCAAAGCGCAGACACTCGACCGGCGTCACCGTGTTGCTCTTCAGTATCACTCCATCGCCCATAGGCTTCATTCCAAGTATGCCCATATTCAGCTTCTTCGCCACGGGAACGAGTTTGCTTCCGAAGCTGTCGAAATGCACATCCATCACGTTAAGCGGCATCTGCACCGTGTCGAATGTATAGTTGTGCCTCGTCGCTATCTCAATCATGTGCAGGTGTATCTCCGGACTCTTGTGGCCGGTGAAACCAATGAAGCGTACTTTGCCCTCTTTACGCGCCTTTTCCAGATACTCAAGCGAGCCGCCCGGCGCAAACACGCGTTCCGGATCTTCCATGCGAATGATTTCATGGATCTGGATGAGGTCAAGATGATCGGTCTGCAAACGCCGCAATGATTCTTCGAGCTGCTGTTGTGCAGCTTTCGCGGTACGACCATCAAGCTTGGTCATCAGGAAGGCTTTCTGCCTGTAACCGTCCTTTAACGCAAGCCCCATGCGGGATTCGCTGACGCCGTTGTTGTAGTCCCAGCAGTTGTCGAGGAAATTGGCGCCGGAGTCCAGTCCTGTCCGGATGATTTTGATTCCGTCCGCTTCGGACACAGATTCACGGCCAATATGGTGGCCGCCAAGCCCTACGAGCGATACTTTGGCTCCGGTCCGGCCCAGCGTACGATACGGCATGGCCTGAGTCGTATCCGAGGCATCTGCATGAGGAGACAGGCCGGAAGCAAGAGCGGCAATCGCAGCGGATTTGATAAATTCGCGCCGTTCCATCATTCCTCTTCTCAAAATCATCCTACTCCTTGCATGAAGTGATGACGAATGGGGTTCATTGCATTCGATGCAATCATCGCCTGAATTGGTGAGCACATTCTCAGCACGATACTCTAAGAAGAAGAAATGACAGTTTTTCAGTTACGATCGGCCCTCACCCCGGAGGAACGGCAACAGAAACAAAAGCTGATTCTGCGCGATACAGTCGCTCTTCTGAGCCTGTTCGCCATCACCATCGCCCTTTCTTTCGTTACTTATTTTCTGTTTCATTCCTTCTCGGTCCACCGGCAGCAACTGGCGCAGCGCTGGCTTGCCCGCGGAGAAAGCGCGCTGCACGCCGGGCAGCCTCTTGTTGCAATCGACGCACTCCGTTCGGCGCTGGCCTACGCTCCTGACGATGAAAGCCTGCAGATCGACCTAGCCGAAGCGCTGGCCGATGCAGGTCGTACGTCAGAGGCGGTGGCCTACTTCAATACGCTGCTCGAAACCCGTCCGGGGAACGGGCTGATCCATCTGCAGCTCGCGCGTTTGGCCGCTCGGCAAGGCGATGAAGCACTCGCGGTTCGGCATTACCAGGCTGCCCTGGACGGTACCTGGGAAGGCGATGGCTACATCCGTCGACGCGAAGTCCGGCTGGAGCTATCGCACTATCTGATTGATCGCAAACAGTACGACCGCGCAAGAACGCAGCTCCTGATTGCCGCCGGCAACGCGCCGGACGATCCAAGCATCGAAATCGTCGTCGCTGGACTGCTGGAACAGGCACAGGATCCGGCCAATGCGCTGCATTTTTACAAGAAAGCGATGCAGCACAGGCCGGTACAGCTCACAGCGCTTCTGGGCGCAGGCCGAGCAGCCTATTCGTCTAACAAGTATTTGCAGGCAAAGGACTTTCTGGAGCGCGCGCTCAATCACCCAGACTTTGAGAAGCAGCCTGCAAATATCCAAGAGCAATATCGCAACATGCTCTCAGATGCCGACCATATCCTGCTGCTTTACCCAGGCCCTACCCTTAGCCTTCGCGCGCGAGCGGAGCGCATCCTCAGAGCCGGGAAAATCGCTCAGGAAAGACTGACAGCCTGCCTGAGCAGCCAGACGGCGGTTTCGCCGCAGTTACAAACCCTCGCTGGCCGCTGGCAGCAGCTGCCGCCTGCCCTGCGGTGGTTGCAGCTCGAAAGGGATCCGCAGCTTGAGCAGAGGATCATGCAGCTCGTCTATCAAACCGAGCAAATCACCAGCCAGCAATGCGGTCCTCCCACAGGCAACGATGCACTTCTGCTCAAGATGGCGCGGGCACCGGAGGCGATCGAGCAGCAATGAATGTGCACCCCATGCAGGAAGCAGTCACACAGCCTACGAGTGTTCCTCATAGGAAACTGTCTCCACTCGAGATGGACAGAATTGCCCCAAGCCGCGATGAGCGACTCTTCCTCGTCCTCTCGATTTTTATCGGCGTGCTCTCAGGGCTGCTCGTCGTCTCGTTTCGCGTTGCGATTGAGTGGATCAAGATTCTTACTCTCGGCTCCGCTCCCCACGGCGGGCAGTTCCGGCTGTTGTTTGTTCCGGCTCTCGCAGGCCTCTTTGTAGCCGCATTAGTACAGCTCTTTTTTCCCGCTGCCCGCGGCAGCGGAGTCAACCAGACCAAAGCAGCTCTTTACATTTACAACGGCTATATCTCGTTCAAAACCGTTATTGGAAAATTCATCACCTCGGCGCTGGCCATCGGCTGCGGCCACTCTCTTGGACCGGAAGACCCATCCCTGCAGATCGGAGCGGGGGTCGCGTCAATTGTCGCGCGGCGGCTGGACCTCTCAAAGCAGCGTCTGCGCCTATTCGCCCCTATTGGTGCCGCCGCCGGCCTGGCGGCTGCATTCAACGCGCCCATCTCGGCCATTCTTTTCGTGATTGAAGAAGTCATTGGCCGCTGGAGCGCCGCGGTCCTCGGCTCTATCGTCCTTTCCGCCATCTCAAGCGTCGTCGTCGCGCGCTGGTTCTGGGGATCGGAGCCGATGTTCCGTATTCCTTCGGTCACACTGCGCGACCCCCGGGAGTTGATCGCCTATGCTGTTCTGGGCGTCGCCGGCGGATTCTCGGCTCTCGTCTTTTCCAAAGCATTGGGTTATCTGCGGCCCCGGCTGCGCGCCTTGCCTCACTTCACGCATTATTGGCAATCCGGAATCGCAGGACTGCTTGTGGGACTTATCGGGTTTGTGGGTTTTCCTCAGGTCATGGGACCAGGCTATGAAGTCATCGATCAGGCGATGCACGGACAGTTCGCATGGAAGCTTCTGCTTGCGCTCGCGCTGCTCAAAATTCTGGCCACGACTCTATCTTTCTCAAGCGGCACGCCGGGCGGCATGTTCGCGCCGACTCTCTTCATTGGAGCCATGCTGGGCGCCTCTGTTGGCTCCTTTGAAAAGCTCTTCTTCCCGCACCTGACCGGCTCGGTCGGCTCATATGCTCTCGTCGGCATGGGCGTCCTTTTCGCCGGCTTTCTGCGCGCTCCGCTCACCTCCGTTTTCATGGTGCTCGAAGTCAGTGGAAACTACTCGATCATTCTTCCCGTGATTCTCGCGAACATGATCGCCTATCTGCTCTCGCGCGGACTGCAGCCGACTCCCATTTTCGAGGTATTCACCCACCAGGACGGCCTCGCCCTACCCTCCATGGA